>Ga0316191_10000620_pt1 | contig 23387 bp, 27 predicted proteins | sample Eddworburr2cm_MG_FD_204928 | JGI IMG/M metagenome (GOLD analysis project Ga0316191, IMG submission 204928) | Coastal sediment microbial communities from Maine, United States - Eddy worm burrow 2 cm | ecosystem: Environmental > Aquatic > Marine > Coastal > Sediment | place: USA: Maine... | reverse complement strand
CTCCCGATAACGGGCTTCATCCTGCTCGCGGACGGTGGTGGAGCGCAGACCCGACTGCCGCGCGAACACCATGTCCACCGAAAGCAGGAACAAAAGGAGCCCGCCGGCGATCTTGAATGCATCGACACTGATGCCGAGCGCCTTGAGCGCATAGTCGCCGAGCAGCGCAAATGCGATGAAGATACCGGCTGAGATGACCGTGGACTTATAGGCCATCTTGCGCCGATATCCGGGCTCGCCGCCGCGCGTAAGGGCCCCGAACATGGGCACCAGGGAGATCGGCTCGATAACCAGGAAGAAGACGATGAACGTTTTGATGATCTCTTCGATCATGGTGCTATGCCACATTCCACCCGGGGAGTTGCGCCGGACACCAGCTGCGCTATAAATTGCATAAGGGCGTCAGATTTCTGACGCTTGTACCCAAAACGGGCGCCAAGGATATCAGGGCGTTATTGAGCGGGGAACATTACATGGCCGTTGCACTGCCGATCATAGGGGACTGGTACAAGAAGCCCACGGGGGAGCTGTTCGAGGTCGTCGCCATCGACCACAGCGACGGCGGCATCGAGATCCAGGAGTTTGACGGGACGATCGAAGAGGTCGAAAACGAAGCCTGGCTGGTCAGCGCATTCGTGCGGGCCGCGCCACCGGAAGACTACTCGGGCTCTCTGGACATGGAAGCGGAAGACACCGGACTGGACACGGAAGTGGCCGGTCACCAGGAGTGGACAGATCCGCGGGACTACCTGGACAAGTCCGAGTAAGGGCTAGTCGGGATAGACGACGATCTCGCCCGAGACGATCTCGACCCGAAGCCGGGCCAGGGAGCGGCCCGGGCACGGCCCGCCAATGCAGACACCTGATTCGATATCGAAAATCGCGCCGTGCATCGAACACATGATCAGGTCCCGGTCGCGGGTGAGAAACGCATCGGGCTTCCAGTTGAGCCGGTGCCCGGCATGAGGACAGATATTGCGGTAGGCGTAAACCCCGTCGCCCTTGCGAACGACGAACCCGGTCAACCGGAGTTCCGGATCTCCAAACTCGAAGCCACGTGCCTCCAGGTCACCGATGTCGTCCTGCCGGCAGACGACGATGGCACTGCGCGGGTCGCTGCTCAAACCGAAGTCCGCCCGGTCATATCGAGCCGATGCCTGTGAAACACCCGACCGCCGACGCCGCCGAGGCTGAATTCTATCGGGCCTTCGCCGAAGGCAGACTCGATGCCATGAACCAGGTCTGGGCGGACAGCGAGGCAGTCGTCTGTATCCATCCGGCGCGCAGCGCGATCACCGGTCATGGCGCGGTTGCGAACAGCTGGAAAGACATTCTTCATGAATCCGCCAGTTTCGATATTTCTTTCCGTTGTACGAGCAGACATGAGGCGGACGGCCTGGCTGTCCACATCGGACTGGAGCGCCTGGCCATCGACCCGGACCGGGTCGCCAACCTGGCGGTTACCAACGCCTACCGCAAGACAGCCGACGGCTGGAAGATCATCCTCCATCACGCTGCGCCGATCCACGAGGGCCCGGAACCGGACGAAACGGTCCACTAGCTTGCCGTCACACCGCGGCCCGTCGCGGGCCCGCGGCGCATGATGAATACGATCAGCAGGATGGCCGGCACACCGGTAGAAGCGGCATAGCTAAAGAAAGCCGGGTATCCCCATGCTTCGACGATCACCCCTGACCAGCCGCTGATAAATTTGCCCACGATCGACATCAGGGAGCTGAACAGGGCGTACTGGGTGGCGGTATACGCCTGGTTGGTAAGCGACGACAGATAAGCGATGAAGGCAACTCCGGCCAGACCCGCACTGAGATTGTCACCGCTGATCGTGAGCACCAGGATGCGGATATCGGGTCCGGCGATCGCCAGCAGGACGAACATGAGATTGGTAACCGCCAGCATGACGGCGGCCAGCAGCATGGTCGGCAGATTGCCCCATCGGGCCACCAGCACGCCTCCCAGGCCAGCGCCGACGATGGTCATGAAGAAACCGAATATCTTGGCCACACTGGCGATCTGCGATTTTGTAAATCCCACGTCCAGATAGAAAGGATTGGCCATGATGCCCAGCACCCGGTCGCTGATGTTGAACGTCAGGATGAGCGCCAGAAGGACGAGAGCGAATCGGCCATTGCGGCGGAAGAACTCGACGAAAGGCGCCATCACGGCCGCCCCGATCCAGTCAACGACATGCTGGAACGGACGCAGCACTCCCACGTGGCTGGACAGGTATCCGGACAGTTCCACCTCGATGACGCTGGCGGTCTCGTTGCGAGGATGGTCTGGCTCGCGAATGACGAGGGTGGTCGCGACTCCGAGCAGCATGAAAGCCGCCATGCCCCAATAGGCCACGGACCAGTCGTAGAAATCCGCCAGGTACAGGGCGCCGGCTCCGCCCACCAGCACGGCGGTCCGGTAGCCCAGGTTGTAGGTGGCCGCCATCGCACCCTGGCGGCGCTCTTCCACGGCCTCGATCCGATACGCATCGATGGTGATGTCCTGAGTCGCGGAAGAGAACGCCACCAGCAGGGCGACCAGCGCGACGTTGCCGATCTCCGCCACGGGATCGAGTCGCGACAATGTGATCAGGCCGAGCGTGATACCGGACTGGGCCAGCAGCATCCATGAGCGGCGTTGGCCGAGGAACCGGGTCAACAGGGGCAGGCGCAAGCGGTCCACCAGCGGCGCCCAGATGACCTTGATCGAATACATCAGTCCGACCCAGGCGAAGAATCCGATGGTGGCCCGATCGACACCGTAATCCCGCAACCAGGCGGACAGCGTCGAGAACACCAGCGGGAACGGCAGCCCGGCCGAGAACCCCAGGAACAGCATGACGGCCACCCGGCGATGCCGATAGACAGCGATCGACTCCCACCAGCCTGCCAGCCTCTGCCTCACCTCAGGTGGACCCCAGGTCCAGGTCGTAGTCGATGATCAGGGGCGCGTGATCGGAGAAGCGCTTGCGCTTGTAGATGTTCGTCTGCCGGACCAACTTGCCGAGCCCCGGCGTCACGATCTGGTAGTCGATCCGCCAACCGACGTTTTTGTCCCACGCCCGCCCCCGGTTGGACCACCATGTGTATTGATCCGGCGCCTGGTTCACGACCCGGAATGCATCCACATAACCGGCCGGGCCGAGCAACTGATCCATCCAGGCTCTTTCCTCCGGCAGGAAACCCGAGTTCTTCTGGTTCGAGCGCCAGTTCTTCAGATCGATCGCTTTGTGAGCGATATTCCAGTCACCACAGAGGATGTACTCGCGCCGCTGCCGGCGCAGCCTGCGCAAGTACGGCATGTACAAATCAAGGAACCGGAACTTGGCTGCCTGCCGCGCTTCGCTGGATGATCCGGAGGGCAGATAGAGCGAGGCGACCGACAGCTTGCCGAAGCGGGCTTCGATGTAGCGGCCCTCCCGATCGAACTCGTCAATTCCCAGACCCCGGATCACCTCGTCGGGTCTGCGCCGGGCGTAGATCGCCACGCCGCTGTAGCCTTTTTTCTCGGCGTCGAAGTAATAGCAGTGGAATGGCCCCGGCCGGAACATGCCGTGGTCGAGTTGATGTTCCTGGGCCTTGGTCTCCTGGATGCAGACGACATCGGCGCGCTGGACCCTGAGCCAGTTGAAGAAGCCTTTTCTGGCGGCCGAGCGAATGCCGTTGGCGTTAAGCGAAATGACGCGCATGCGGACCGAGGGGTGACGGGAGAGCGTGTATCATACCGAAGGCCGCCAGAGAGCGGGTCGGGCCACTCCAATCAATTTGCGGGTCTGCCGATCATGCAGGACTACCAGCATCAGTTCATCCGTTTCTGTCTCGACCTCGGCGTGTTGCGCTTCGGTGAGTTCACGCTCAAATCGGGAAGAATCAGCCCCTATTTCTTCAACGCCGGTCTGTTCAACACCGGCGGGGCGATGCTCGAACTGGGCCGCTACTATGCGTGCGCCCTGGTCGACTCGGAGGTCGAATTCGACATGCTCTTCGGCCCGGCTTACAAGGGCATCCCGCTGGTGACGGCCTGCGCCACGGCGCTGGCCGACCGCTATGATCGCGAGCTGCCGTTCGCGTTCAACCGCAAAGAAGCCAAGGATCACGGCGAGGGCGGAAATATCGTCGGCGCGCCTCTTGCGGGCCGGGTCATGATCGTGGATGACGTCATTACCGCGGGCACCGCCATCCGGGAGTCACAGCACATCATCGAAGGCGCCGGCGCGACGCCCGCGGGGGTGCTGATCGCCCTGGACCGGCAGGAAAGAGGCCAGGGGCAGCGTTCCGCGGTACAGGAGATCGAATCGGACCTGTCGGCGCCGGTGGTCAGCATCATCGGCCTGGCGGAGCTGATCGCGCATCTCGAGAATGCACCGGAGCACATGGGCTACCTGGACGCGGTACGGTCCTACCGGGACCGGTACGGTGTCTGAAACGAGACCCGCGTCTCGCAAGACCAAACATGAATATGCTATACGAGACCCTATGAAATACCGGGTACTGATTCTCGCCGTGGCACTTCTGGCCTGTGGCGCCGCCAGCGCGGAGATTCACCGCTGGGTGGATAAGGACGGCAATATCCATTTCGGCGACACGATCCCGCCGGAATATGCCAACCAGAACGGCAATGGCGATCCCGCGGAGCAGACGCAGTCTTCACCCTCCGGCGTGCCTGCGGGTCATCAGGAGGAGATCGAGCGGCGCCGCGAGGCGGCCCGCCAGCAGGAGGCGGACAGGATCCTGCTGAAGACCTATCTGTCCGTCGAGGAAATCGAGGCGGTCCGCGACGACAGGATCGGTCAGCTCCAGTCCGGGGACTATGTGACCGAGCGTTACATCGAACGACTCAACGGACAGCTGGCCGAGCTGGAGACGGCGGCGATCGAGTACGCGGCCGCCAATTCCGAGCCGGGCCAGCCGGCCGAGCTACCGGAAAATCTTGAGCGCGACATCCTGTCGACCCGAGCGTCCATAAAAAACTATGAGGGCCGGCTGGAAGCCAGCCGGGCGGACCAGGCCAGGATCCGCCAGAAGTTTGAGTCGGACATCGCCCGTTTCCGCGAATTGAAGGGCCTGCCGCCGGAGAGCGAACCGGCCGGCTAGTGCCGGCCCGAGTGCCCGAATCCGCCGTCGCCCCGCGCCGACGAGTCGAAATCCTCCACCACCTCGAATCGTGCCTGGACCACCGGCACCAGGACCATCTGCGCGATACGCTCTCCGGGCTGCACCGAGAACGGTTGCTGGCCGCGATTCCAGCAGGATACGAAGACCTGTCCCTGGTAATCCGAGTCGATCAGGCCCACCAGGTTGCCAAGCACGATTCCGTGCTTGTGACCGAGCCCCGATCGCGGCAGCAGCACGGCCGCGAGTGTCGGGTCGCCGATATGGATGGCCATGCCTGTCGGGATGAGGATGGTCTGGCCGGGATCGATGACCGTCGTGTCCTCGACGCAGGCGCGCAGGTCGACGCCCGCGGAACCGTCAGTGGCGTAGTCCGGCAGAGGGAACTCGTTTCCCAGCCTCTGGTCGAGGATCTTGAGCTTGATGACCTGCATCTAGTCGCGACCCCCCTCGTCCATTCGCTCACCGATCAGGGCGACAAGCTGCTCCGCCAGACGCCGCTTGTCCGCCTGCGGCAGGCAGCGCCCGCCCCCGGGCCACAACACTGCCAGCTCGTTGTGATCGTTGTCGAAACCCGCATCGGGCCCGACCAGGTTGGCGGCGATCATGTCCAGCCCCTTGGCCTCCAGCTTGGCGAAAGCATTCGCTTCCACATCCTGTGTCTCGGCCGCGAAGCCGACTACGAAGGGACGATCGTCCGAACCCGCCACCGTGCTCAGGATGTCGGGATTGCGCTCCAGCGCCAGTTCCATGTGGGCATCCGTCTTCTTGATCTTTTGATCTGCCGCCCGGGCCGGCCGGTAATCGGCGACCGCGGCGGCGGCAATGAATATATCCGCACCGCGGATCGCGGACCGGGTGGCCGCCATCATCTGGTCTGCAGACTCGACGTCGATGCGCTGCACCCCGGTCGGCGTTGACTGGGCCACCGGACCGGCGATGAGCGTGACATCGGCGCCGGCCGCTCGAGCGGCCGCGGCCACGGCAAATCCCATCTTCCCGGAGCTGCGATTGGTCACATAACGCACCGGATCGATGGCTTCCCGGGTCGGACCGGCGGTCACGACGACCCGGCGACCGGACAGGGAGCCGCTGCCGGAGCCGAGGGCGGCCACCACTTCATCAGTGAGTTCGGAAGGCTCGAGCATGCGTCCGGCACCGATCTCTCCGCAGGCCTGGTCGCCTTCGCCCGGGCCCAGCAGGGTGGCGCCTCTCGCGGCCAGGCTTGCCGCGTTACTGCAGGTCGCGGGCTGGGCCCACATGACCCGGTTCATGGCCGGTGCCAGCATCAGCGGGGCCTCGGTCGCCAGGCAGAGCGTGGTCAATAGATCGTTTGCCATGCCGCAGGCCAGCCGCGCCATCAGGTCCGCGGTGGCCGGAGCCACCAGCACCAGATCCGCCCAGCGAGCCAGTTCGATATGCCCCATGGCGGCTTCACCGGCCTCGTCCCACAGGTCGTCGCGCACCGGCCGCCCGGAGACTGCCTGGAAGGTCAGCGGGGTCACGAAGTGCGTGGCCCCACGAGTCAGGACGACCTGAACCTCGGCGCCACGTTCTCGCAGACGTCTGACCAGGTCCGGGGCCTTGTAGGCGGCGATACCGCCCGAGACACCCACAACGATCTGTTTCCCATCAAGCTCAGCCATTTATCGCTATCTCCGGCCGGGGTCAGGCAGCTTATCCTATGGCCGTCCGCCGGGAAACCGCGACACCCAGGGACGGGATATGGCGAACCGACCGATAAACACCTGGCCGCCCGGCGAACGTCCCCGGGAAAAACTCATCGAGTCGGGCCCCGGCGCCTTGTCCGACGCGGAGCTATTGGCCGTGCTGTTGCGATCCGGGGCGCCCGGCATCTCGGCGGTCGATCTGGCCCGCGAGCTGCTGGTCCGCTTCGGCAGCCTGAGGGGCATATTCGCCGCCGATGCCCCTGCGGTGTGCGAACTGCAGGGGCTGGGGACGGGCAAGTATGCCCAGCTACAGGCGGCTCTGGAGTTGTCCCGCCGTTGCCTGGCGGAGCCACTCAAGCGTGGCATGTCGCTGGATGGGCCGACCGCGGTAATGGAACTGCTGAGGGCACGACTGCGTGATCGGCCCTACGAGGTGTTCTGCTGCCTGTTCCTGGACAACCGCCACCGGGTCATACGGCTGGAGGAGCTTTTCAGGGGGACCATCGACGGCGCCAGCGTCCACCCCCGCGAAGTCGTCCGCCAGGCCATCGCCTGCAACGCCGCCGCAGTCATCCTGGCTCACAACCATCCCTCCGGCGTCGCCGAGCCCAGCCAGGCGGACGAACTGATCACCCGCCGCCTGCGCAGCGCCCTGGCGCTGGTCGATATCCGTATACTGGACCATCTGGTGATCGGCGACGGCAGAGCCGTATCCTTCGCGGAGCGGGGCCTCCTGCACGGCTGAAGGCGGGACCTGCTATCTTGCAAGAGTGCTTCCGGGCTGGTATAAAAGCGGGCTCTTTTGCGCTGCTCGACAGCCAGAATCCTTGAGGAATTCGAACGATGTCGAAAGTCTGCCAGGTCACCGGCAAGCGTCCGATCACGGGAAACAACGTGTCGCACGCCAATAACAGGTCCCGCCGGCGTTTCCTGCCCAATCTGCACACCCACCGTTTCTGGCTCGAAAGCGAGAACCGTTACGTAAGGCTGCGCGTTTCCCACAAGGGTCTGCGCACCATCGACAAACTGGGTATCGAGCAGATTGTGGCCGATCTACGCGCCCGCGGCGAGAAGGTCTGAGGAGTTCTGTCATGCGCGAGAAGATTCGCCTGAGATCCACGGCCGGAACCGGCTTCTATTACACGACCACCAAGAACAAGCGACTGCATCCGGAGAAGATGGAAGTCCGCAAGTTCGACCCCAAGGCGCGCAAGCACGTGATCTTCAAGGAGACGAAGATCAAGTAAGCTTGCTTGCCCGCCTGCAGTTAAAGAAAAACCCCGCCAGATGGCGGGGTTTTTTGTGACCGGCTCAGTCCGGGCGGCGGTTCATACCGTCGACTGCAGCGAGTACGCCCTCAGCCTGTCCGCGAAATCCTGTAACACGCGGATGCCACTGGCCTCCGCCTGCTGGCACCATTCCCTGATCTGACTGATCAGGCGCTCGTTGCTCACGGATCCCTTGCTGTCCCACAGCGCTTTCAGCCGCTCGCGGAACTCATGGACCGTACGCATGCGCTGACTGGACTCGAGCAGTTCAGAGAGCCGCGCCCTGGCCGCCGCATCCAGCAGTGCCGGCTGCCGCGTCACCAGCCGCCGGGCTCGCCGGGGCAGGCTGCGCCCCTTCTCACGCAGGGCGGAGAGTTCGCGCTTCATCACGGGGAGGGTCACGGAACGGGTGTAATCCCTCATGACGTGCATGCGGTTGACGATGATGGCGCGCGCGGTCTCCAGATCGATGGACGACCGGGCCGGATCCAGGGCCGGGCGCGGCGCGACGCGCCGGACTTTCGCCAGGCCCAGTACCCGCAGGACACGGACCGCCCCCCAGCCGATGTCGACTTCCCAGGGCCTGATCGAGAACCTGGCGGAACTGGGGAAGGCATGGTGATTGTTGTGCAGCTCCTCGCCGCCGAGCAGCAGGCCCCACGGCACCACGTTGCGGGAAGCATCGTCGCATTCGAAGTTGCGATAACCGGTGTGATGACCGACACCGTTGATGATGCCGGCAGCCAGTAACGGCTGCGAGACCATCTGGACGGCGATCATGATGATGCCTGGCACGCCAAACAGCACCAGGCAGGTCACCACGAACAGGGTGATACCAATGTTTCGCCGCTTTAGATACAGGCTGTTCTCCAGCCAGTCATCAGGCGTGCCGCGGCCGTATTTCTTCAGCGTTTCCGGGTTCTTCGCTTCCTCTTGATAGAGCTCGGCACCCTCGAGCAGGACTTTCCTCAGCCCTTCTATCTGCGGGCTGTGCGGATCGTCCGGGGTCTCGCAGCGCGCATGGTGCTTGCGATGGATGGCGACCCACTCGCGAGTGATGATACCGGTGCTCACCCACAGCCAGGCGCGGCAGAATTGGCGGATGGCCGGATGCAGATCCAGAGCACGGTGTGCGGCATCCCGGTGCAAGTACAATGTGACGGAAAGGATCGTGATCTGAAGCATCACGAAGGACACGAGCACGTAGCCCCAGAAGTCCAGGTCCAGTACGCCATAGAGAAAATCGATGTTTTCCACGGATTGGTATCCCTTTGAAAACGGCGGCGGACTATAAGAAAGCCGCGCCGACAAAGCAAAATAGATTCGTTCCAGCCATCCGTCCCGTTGGATGATCCGAACCATAATGCCTGAATTGCCCGAAGTTGAAACGACGCGCCGCGGCATCGAGCCCTGGCTGAACGGCAAGATCGTCGAGAAAGTCACCGTTCGGCAGCGCCAGCTGCGCTGGCCGGTGCCGCGAAGACTCGATCGGGAGCTGCCCGGCCAGCAGGTCCTCCGGGTAGGCCGAAGAGCCAAGTATCTGCTGGTGGAAACCGCTCGCGGCACCCTCATCATCCATTTGGGCATGTCCGGCAGCCTGCGGGTACTCGGCGATCGACCCGCGCCGGGAAACCACGATCACGTCGATCTTGAACTGTCGTCGGGCCGCATGCTTCGCTTCAACGATCCGCGACGCTTCGGGGCCCTGCTGTGGACGACACGTGATCCCCTGAAGCACCCGCTGCTCAGGGAACTGGGTCCGGAGCCTCTTGGACCACAGTTCGGCGGTGATGTCCTCTACCGGGCGGCCAGGGGCCGGCGGGTCGCCATCAAGAATTTCATAATGAACGCGCGCGTTGTAGTGGGGGTCGGCAACATCTACGCGAGCGAGGCATTGTTCCGGGCCGGCATACACCCCACCCGGGCGGCCGGGCGCGTTTCTCGGGGCCGCATGGAGCGACTGGCCGACGCCATCCGGGCGGTACTGAGCGACGCGCTCGAGGCCGGCGGCACCACGCTGCGGGACTTCACCTGGGGCGACGGGCAACCCGGCTACTTCGCCCAGCAACTGCAGGTCTATGACCGGGCGGGTCTGCCCTGCCCGGCCTGCAGTGGCCCGGTGCGACGGAGAGTCATCGGACAGCGATCGACGTTTTTCTGTGCCGCCTGCCAGCACTAGCAACCCGAAGATCGCCTTTCAGTAGACCCGTACCTTGGCGTCGCCCTGCCCGCGGAAATCCGAAACGGCCTCGACCTTGCCGGTCTTAAAGTCCCAGGTTACGACCTGCATATTTCCGTAGAGGCGGCTGACCTCGGACAGTTGGTGGCCAAGGGCGCGTAGAGCGGCCGCCTCCTCCTCGCCAAAGGCACCGGGCTCGTGGAACAGCTTGTCCGGCAGGTATTGGTGGTGGAAGCGCGGCAGGCTGACGATGGTCTCAGCGTCGGCTCCGTTCATCCACTCCAGAGTCGCGAGGGTCACCATGCTGATGATGCGGCTGCCGCCGGGGGTCCCCAGGATGGCGACACCACGCTCCGACTCGAGAATCGTCGGCGACATACTCGAGAGCATGCGCTTGCCGGGGGCGATAGCATTCGCTTGAGCACCGACGAGCTGATAGAGATTGCCGACGCCCGGTTTGACAGAGAAATCATCCATCTCGTTGTTGAGCATCACGCCGGTAGTCGGCTCCATGTAGCCGCAGCCAAACCAGGAATTCAGCGACTGGGTGCCGGCGACGCGGTTGCCTGCGGTGTCCAGGATCGAAAAATGGGTCGTCTGGCCGCCGCCGGAGACCACTTTGAACCCGGGCAGGCTGTCGCTCGGCGTCGCCCGATCGAGGCGGATAGAGGCCCGCTGACCCGCCGCGTAGAAGGGATGGGTGAGGCGCGCGACCGGCACATCGACAAAATCCGGGTCTCCGAGATAGAGCGCCCGGTCCCGGAAGGCTCTACGCATCGCCTCGACGACCAGATGCACCTGTTCCACCCGGCTGTGCCGCTGCAGGTCGTAGGCGGACAGGATCTGGAAGATATTGGCCATCGCCACGCCGCCGGCGGACGGTGGCGGCGCCATCAGCGCCCGCGTCCCGCGCCATGTGGCGACGATCGGCTCCCGCTCGACGACCTGGTAGGTCTCCAGGTCCTCCAGGGTCCAGATGCCCCCCGCGGCCCGCGCACCCTCGACCAGCGCGCCCGCGACGGCACCTCGGTAAAAACCATCGTGGCCCTGCGCGGCAATGCGTTCGAGGGTCTCGGCCAGTCGCGGCTGGACGATCACATCCCCGAGCCCCGGCGCCTCGCCGTCGACCAGGAACGTCTCCGAGGCGGCCGGCGAGCGGGCGAGGATGGCCCGGCGAGCAACCAGCCCGGCCCGCAGCCGTGGCCACACGGGGAAACCGTCACGGGCGAGTCGGATGGCCGGCTCCAGGCTCCGGGACAGCGGCAGCGCGCCGTATGTCTCGGCGATGTGTACCAGGCCGGCCGGCAACCCGGGGACGCCGGCGGCCAGCGGCCCCACCCGCGAGGCCTTGGTGATTGGCTGGCCCGACGCATCGAGATACATATCGGCCGTTGCGGCCAGCGGAGCCTTCTCGCGGCCGTCAACGAAAGTCTCGAAGCGATCTTCCGCACGCTGCAGCAACCAGAATCCGCCACCGCCCAGCCCGGCGCCGTAGGGCGCGACGACGGTCAATGCCGCACTGACCGCGACCGCCGCGTCGAAGGCATTGCCGCCGTCCTCCAGCACCTGCATCCCGGCGGCACTGGCCAGCGGATGCGCTGAGGCGATGGCAGCCCGGTGCGGCCGGTCCGCAGCCTGCGCCGGAAGGATGACGACCAGCAGGATCGCAAGCAGAGTGATCTTCAGGATTGGGCGCATTCGGTGCTACTCGCGAATGTCCCGGGGCTCAGCCCGCGGCTGCCGCCTTCAGGGCGGCGCACTTGGTCTCGAGCTGCTCGCGGCTCTCGCGGTGACCGGGGTGCGGGATGATGCAATCCACCGGGCAGACCTCCTGGCATTGGGGTTCGTCGTAGTGACCGACGCACTCGGTGCATTTTTCCGGACGGATATGGAAGATCTCCGGTCCCATGTAGATGGCCTCGTTGGGACACTCCGGCGTGCACACGTCGCAGTTGATGCAGGTCTCGATGATCTTCAGAGCCATCGGGACAAATCAGCCGGCCAAGCGCTCCGCCGCCTTGCGTTTCAACTCGGCCTCGACACGGGGGTGGACGAACTTCGATACGTCGCCGCCGAACAGGGCGATCTCACGCACCATGGTGGAGGAGATAAAGCTGAATTGCTCGGTCGGCGTCAGGAACACGGTCTCTACTTCCTCGGCGATCTGCCGGCTCATAGTGGCCAGCTGGAATTCGAACTCGAAGTCCGAGACCGCTCGCAGACCGCGAACCATGACGCCGATCCCATTGGCACGGGCGAAGTCAACAGTCAGGCCGGTGTAGCCGACGATCTCAAGGTGTTCGACATCGCCCAGGACGATACCGGCCATTTCGACCCGTTCCTCGAGACTGAACAATGGCGCCTTGCCCGGATTCGCGGCGACGGCGACCACCACCCGCGAGAAGATACTGGCCGCCCGGCGGATCAGGTCGTAGTGACCGTTGGTGATGGGATCGAAGGTCCCGGGGTAGAGTGCTGCCCTGTTCATTCTTCTCCTTCACGACCAGCAGGCTGCGGCGGCGACGCAAGATGGTACCCCACATTGCCGGCCTTCGCGCTGCGCAGCAGGGCCCAGCCGGGCGGGAGCGCCGGTTCACCGACCCCGGCCGCGTCTTCCAGATAGACACGGGCGCCCGCGACCAGCCAGCCGCCGCTGTGCAATTGCTCGCACAGGACAGGCCAGTCGGCCGAACCAAAAGGCGGATCGAGGAAGGCCAGATCGAAACCCCGACCTTGACCTTCGAGAAATCGGCCGGCGTCCTGACAGCGGCACTCGCCGCCGACCGCCTGCAGCATTTCGAGATGGCCCTCGATCGCCCGGGTGAGAGTCGGTTCCCTGTCCACGAACAGCACTTCGGCCGCGCCTCGGGACAGGGCCTCCAGGCCGAGGGCGCCGCTGCCGGCATAAAGATCCAGGCAGCGAGCGCCCTGGATCACCGGCTGCAGCCAGTTGAACAGGGTCTCCCTGACCCGGTCGCCGGTGGGCCGGACACCGGGCAAGGCGGGGAAATCCAGCCGTCGGCCACGCCAGGCTCCGGCGATGATCCGGAAGCTTCCCCTTGCCGCCTTGCGTGAAGTCGGACGAGGACCTCGTTTGGATTGGGTCATAAACGGCGTCCGAAAAGTTGCGAGGGGTCGAATAACGGGCGTAGTCTTACTAGAATTCTCACGATAACATCGAAAAAATCCCTGCCGCTCGCGGAGGAGAAAAAATAATGAGAAACCTGTACCCCCTCGTCCTTGCGCTGCTCGGCCTGTCGATCAGCGGCTGCTTCTCCGACTCGGGCGATCCAGGCCCCGACCCGGACACCGGTAGCACCGGTTTCGAAGAGGTGATCGGCATCACGCCGGGGGATGTCCCGACCGGCTTCTACGCCGCGTGGGACCCCAGCTCCGGGATCACGCCCTATCCGAACGACATCCTGGGTTTCCTCGCCGATCCACCGACTGACGGCACGCTGAATCTGTCGACGAACGCAGCCTTCCAGCTCGCCGCCAGCTCCAGTTTCGGGGCGCCGCTCAACGACATCGACGGCTTCTCCGTGTTCTCCAGGATCCAGGCGAACTTCTCCGAGGCGGTGGACGAGAGCACGCTGAATCCTCTTTCCGTGTTCCTTCTGGAAGTCGCGCTGGATCCGGCAACCCGCGGCGTCATCGGCCTGTCGGACGAGACGCTGTGCAAGCTGGGCCTGGCCCCGCAGCCGGCCTGCCCCGCCGAGATCTTCGGCACGGGCAACCCATTCCTCGTTCCTGGTGTGGACTACGATCTGTCCCTGGCGCCCGACGTCGATGCGGGCGGGCTGACGATCCAGCTGGATCCCATCCGGGCGCTTAACAACCTCACGGTGCAGCAATTCACCCCCGGGGCGCTCAACGGCTACCTGCTGATCCTGACCGACCGGATCACTAACACCGGTGGAACGGCGGCCGCACCAGACACCGCTTACAACCAGATCAAACAGGGTTACCTGGGCGGCCTGATCCAGCTTCCGCCACCGGGGACCGAACTGCCGCCGCTGTCGCCCGAGGAACAGCTGGCGCTGTACATCGCCGCCCACCTTGCGGTGGTCGATAGGCTGTCCGAGGCGGGCGCGCCACTGTCAGTAGAGAACGTGGTTGTCACGGCCAGCTTCTCGCCCCAGGACGGCACGACGGTCCTGGAGACTGCGACTGGCCTTGATGTGCTGAACGACCGGCCGTCCCAGATCGCCCAGGCCCTGTTGCCGGTGGACGTTCCGATACCGGGCGGACCGGTACTCCCCGCCGGCACGCCGGTGACGACGGGCCTGTTGCGTACCGCGGGCGGCTTCCCGCCGGAAGCCAGCCGGGACAACGGCGACATCTACCTCGGGGGCATCAACATACCCTATTTCCAGGAGCCGCCGACCGAGGCATCCGGCGGATACAACGTCCTGGCCTCCAAGTGGGTGGCCGAGGCCGGCCAGAACATACTCGGGGACCCGGATAGCACGGTCATCAGCCGCTGGAATCCGGTCCCGATCCAGCGGGCGGACGTCACTATCCCGCTGATCATGGCCATTCCGAACCAGAATTCCGCCTGGGTACAGGCTGCCGAGGCCCAGAGCATTCCGGTCCCGTTACCGACCGGCTGGCCGGTGGTCATCTACCAGCCCGGGTTCACGCGTAACCGGGCCGACATCGTCCTGACCGCCGAGCCCTGGCTGGACCAGGGCTACGCCGTGATCACCATCGATCTTCCGTTCCACGGCATCACCGTCGTGGACCCGGCCGAGAGTCTGACCGCGCTCTTGCGGGTGCCGGGCACGACAGAACGGACATTCGACCTGGATCTGCGCAACAACGAGAACATCGCCGACCTCACCCCGGACGGCATCATCGACGAGTCGTCCCAGAACTATCTCAACCCGGCGCCCAACGGCCTGCTGACCTGGCGGGACAACCTGAGGGAATCCTTCGTTACGATACTGTCGTTAGCCCGCAGCGTCGGCGTCATGGACATCGATGCCAATGCCGGCAGCACCGACTTCGACGCCTCCCAGATCCACTTCGTGGGCCACTCCGGCGGCGCGATTATTGGGTCCGCCCTGCCGGCTGTGTCGAATGATTTCGTGACGATCAACCTGGCCACGCCGGGCGCAGGACTGGTCAAGCTGATCTCCGACAGCGATGTGGAGGACGGCTTCGGCTTCATCTTCGCAGGGCTCAAGGCGGGTCTGGTGCAGCAGGGCATCCTCCCCGACACCACGACCTACAACAACTACCTGCGGGACATGCAGAACATCCTGAACGGGGGTGATCCGATCGCCTATCTGGCCAAGGGCACTGCCAGCCCGGTGCCGATCATCGGCAACCTGGTGAACACCGACATCACGGTGGTGCCGTCGGCAAGCCTGCGGGTGTACGATGGTCTTGGTATCCCGCAGATCACCACTCCGGGCATCAATGCCACCTCGAGAGGCTACACCCGGATCCTGGACGGTATCCACGGAAGTTACATCAGCCCGGCGCCGGTGCCGGAGGCGACGATCGAGATGCAGACCGAAATTGCCGTCTTCCTCGGTGGCAATCCGCTCGCGCAGATCCCGCCCAATGGCCAGGTCATCCTGATCGCCAACCCGGATATCGTCGAGACCGACTAGCATCTACGTCTTTCAGCCCCCGACAAGAAGGGGCATCTCGAAGGGCGGCCGTGAGGCCGCCCTTTTTTCGTCGGCGCTATTGCCAACGACCCGGTCTCTCCGCGCAGTCCCCGAAGTCGGGGCACGAGGCGCCCTGCGCCCCTGGCTTGCCTCGGCCGATGCGACCCGGACCTTAAAGCAAACCCGGAGGGCATCTCCAAGCGGTCCCCGGCTTCGGGTACGATATCGCCCGGTTAGGGACCATTTATGTTCAGCAGAAAATCCACTGAAGCGACGACCGCCAGCGCCGAGTCACCGGTCGAAGCCGCCATGTCCGAAAGCCGCAAGGGCTTCTTCCGCCGACTGCGCGAGCGGCTCAACCAGGGCGAGTCCTGGCTGACCTATGACCTGGCCCATCTGCTGCCCGGCGGCAAGCCCGACGAGGCGTTCCTGGAGGAGATGGAGACCCGGCTGCTGTCCGGCGACGTCGGGGTAGAGGCCACCACCCGCATCATGGAAGGTCTGGACAAAAAGCTGTGGCGGGACGAACTGAAGGATGCCCGCACCGTGGTAGAGACCATCCGCGGCTCCATGCTGGAGATCCTCGCTCCGTGCGAAGCGCCGCTCGAGATCCCCGACTCGCCGCGACCGTTCGTCATCCTCATGGTGGGCGTCAACGGTGCCGGCAAGACGACCACCATCGGCAAGCTGGCGCGGCGCTACAAGGACCAGGGCCTGAACGTCATGCTGGCGGCCGGTGACACGTTCCGGGCCGCGGCGGTGGAACAGCTCAAGATCTGGGGGGATCGCAATGAGGTCCCGGTCGTCGCCCAGCAGACCGGTGCCGATCCGGCCGCCGTGATGTTCGATGCGCTGGAAGCCGCCAGGGCTCGCGGCATCGACCTGCTGATCGGCGACACCGCCGGACGGCTGCACACCCAGGACAACCTGATGGAGGAGCTCAAGAAGGTAAAGCGGGTGATGGCCAAGGTCGACCCGGACGCGCCCCAAGAGACCCTGATCGTGCTGGACGCCAGCCTGGGGCAGAACGCGCTGGTGCAGGCCACCCGGTTCCACGAGGCCATCGGCCTGACCGGCATCGTCATGACCAAGCTCGATGGCACTGCCAAGGGCGGGGTTCTTCTCGCCCTGGCAGAGAAACTCAGCGTGCCGATCCGCTATCTCGGCATCGGCGAAAAAGCGCAGGATCTTGACGAGTTCCGCGCCGCGCCCTTCGTCAGTGCGCTGCTGGGCGGAGACCCGGCGGCAAAGTCGTGATCCGCTTCGAGCAGGTCTTCAAGCGCTACCCTGGCAGCCGTGAGGCCCTGTCAGGCGTCAGCGTGTCCATGGATACCGGCGAGATGGCATTCCTGACCGGCCGATCGGGCGCCGGCAAGAGCACCATGCTCAAGCTGATCGGTCTGCTGGAGCGGCCGACGCGCGGACAGGTCATCGTCAACGGCCGCAACATAGGCGGTATCAAGCGGCGCCAGATCCCGGCCTTCCGCCGCCAGATCGGCATGGTATTCCAGGACCACAAGCTGCTGAACGACCGCAGCGTGTTCGACAACGTCGCCCTGCCGCTGGTGGTCGCCGGCCTGGGTCTGAAGGAATCCGGCAAACGGGTGCGGGCTGCCCTCGACCAGGTCGGCCTCTTGCACACCGAGAAGGTCCGGCCGATGACCCTGTCGACGGGCGAACAGCAGCGAGTGGGGATCGCCCGCGCCGTCGTGTCCAAGCCTTCACTGCTGATCGCCGATGAACCTACCGGTAATCTCGACCCGGGCCTCTCTCTGGAGATCATGCGCATCTTCGAACGCTTCCATGAAGTGGGGACCACGGTGCTGGTCGCCAGTCATGATCTGCACCTGATCAGCCAGCTGGGACACCGTCGCATCGAATTGAGCGAGGGACGGCTGACCTTCGGTGGCGAAGGGGCGAACGGTCATGGCTAAACCCATGGCCCGGGCCAGGAAGCGGAAACCGATTCGCGCCGAGCGTCGTCCGCGCCCGTCCCGGCGCAGGCATGGCTGGAGTTCGCCCTCTGCCCGATGGTCGAGACTCACGAACCTGCTGATCGATCATGCCCGGGTACTGGTCGCCAGCCTCGGCCGCCTGGCCGCGCAACCGTTGTCTACCCTGATGACGGTGGCCGTCATCGGCATCGCGCTGGCCCTGCCTGCCGGCCTGCAGCTGCTGGTCACCAACGCGCGGGCGTTGAGCGGCCACTGGCAGGGGGCGGCGGAGCTGTCGGTTTACCTGCAGCCCGATGTGAAGCTGGCCACCGCGGAGAAACTGGCCGACGGCCTGAAGGCGGATCCCGGGATCGCCGCGGTTCAGCTGATCTCAGCCGATTCGGCGCTGGCCGAGTTCCGGGAATATTCGGGTTTCGGCGACGCCCTCGAAGCACTGCCGGAAAACCCGCTTCCCCACGTGCTCGTCGTGCGTCCGACGCCTGACCGCCAATCCCCCGATGACGTGACGGCCCTGCGGGAGAAACTGGAAGACGAGCTGCCCGCGGAACTGGTCCAGGCAGACACCGAGTGGGTGGCGCGCCTGCAAGCCATGCTCGAAGTGGTCCGGCGAGTAGTCCTGCTGACGGCCTTCATGCTGGCTGTGGGCGTCGTCATCATCGTCGGCAACACGATCCGCCTGGATATCCAGAGCCGCCGGGACGAAATCGAGGTCACCAAGCTGATCGGCGGCACCGACGCGTTCATCCGTCGTCCTTTCCTCTACACCGGCATCTGGTACGGACTGATGGGCGGCCTGCTGGCGCTGGCACTGGTGACAAGCTCCCTGTGGGCGCTCGATGAGCCGATCCGCCGCCTGTCCGGCCTCTACGGCAGCGGCTTTCGGCTGCAGGCTCCGGGGCTTGCCGGCGGCGTCGGTTTGACGCTGGCGGGAATCGTGCTCGGATGGCTGGGATCATGGGCCTCCGCGACCCGAAACATGCGTCGGATCGAGCCTGGGCATGAGAAATAACTCTCTGTTTCTACTATAATTAACAGTGGGAACTCTATGCGGGTTTAGCACTCTAACCTCCGGAGTGCTAAAATGCGTTTCCGCAAGAGTGAGGTCAGTTTATGAGTACAGCTTTGGTCCAGCCGAATATGAGTCTCATGCCCGCCGGTCCGGTGGGCAGCGTGGACGCGTACATGCAGGCCGTGTCCTCTATCCCGGTGTTGAGCCAGGAAGAGGAGCGTGTCCTGGCCGTGCGTCTGCGCGAACAGGGTGACCTGGATGCCGCCCGTCAGCTGGTGCTGTCTCATCTGCGTTTCGTCGTCCACATCGCCCGCGGTTACACCGGCTACGGGCTGCAGCTCGGGGACCTGATCCAGGAAGGTAACGTCGGGTTGATGAAGGCGGTCAAACGCTTCGATCCCGAGTTTGGTGTGCGGCTGGTGTCATTCGCCGTCCACTGGATCCGGGCCGAGATCCACGAATTCGTGTTGCGCAACTGGCGGGTGGTCAAGGTCGCCACCACCAAGGCGCAGCGCAAGCTGTTCTTCAACCTCAGGAAAGCGAAGAAACACCTGGGCTGGCTGAGCGCGGATGAGACCCGCGCCGTCGCCGAGGACCTTGGCGTCACACCGAGAGACGTCAACGAGATGGAACGGCGCCTGTCCAGCCGTGACCTGGCGTTCGACCCGGCGCCGAATGCCCTGGACGACGAGGACGGCCGCGAATTCACGCCGGCAGCCTATCTGCCCAGCCCGGAGGCCGATCCCGCCGTCCGCGTGGAGAAAGCAGACTGGGAGGAGGCATCGGCGACGCGACTGCGGCTGGCGCTGGATCGTCTCGACGATCGCAGTCGTCACATCATGGAATCACGCTGGCTGACCGAGGACAAGCGCACGCTCCAGGACCTGGCCGCCGAATACGGGGTGTCCGCAGAACGGATCCGACAGATCGAGGCAAACGCGATCAAGAAAATGCGCGGCCTGATGATCGTCTGACAGGTCGGCGTACGCCATACGCATCAGCCCGGCTCCGGCCGGGCTTTTTATTTTCCTCGGCGCCCGAACCACAGCCAGCCCCCGGTTAGGGCCAGCGCGATAAGCAGCACGGCGGCTCCATCCATCAGCCAGATGCCCCATCTGCCGAACAGGCGCCCGCTGTGCAGATCCAGGAGGATGCGCTCCAGCGGCAGGATCCGGCCGCGGTAGTCCTGCCGCAACGCTGCACGCAAGGCATCCGGCAATGGATCGGGCCGCGACCAGCGCACCGGCGTATCGGCGGGTTCGGCCAGCACCCAGCCCAATAACTGCTCGTCCGCCGAGTAGATGCCGGCACCGGAGCGGACCACTACGCGGCCGTCTTCCCGGGTACCGACCGCGGTAACTCCCGGCGGCATGCCGCTCTCCGCTCCCAGCCGCTCCACCAGCTCACCTTGCGGGGTGATCAAAATGGCGTCCCCATCGACTACGGCAACGATCATGTCGCCGGCCTGGGCCGCGCCGACGAGCTCGTCGATCAGGCCGTCCACGGGCGTGTCGTCGAAATACAGTCGATCGCCCAGCAGCGAGACCCGGCCCGCCGCGACAGCGAAACTCTCACCATCATCCGGCAAGTCGATGCCGTACCAGTCGAGCAGCCAGGCCGAAGTGACGTATCGCTGATCCAGCCGCAGCCCTTCGGTGTGATTAAGCGCGACACCGGTGATACTCAGGATCAGTACCAGCAGCGCGGCGACGATGCCGATGCGCCGATGCCAGGTCCACAACAGCCGGTGACGGCGGATGTGGTCAGGCAGACTCATTCTTGTCGATCCGGCCGTCGAGGAACAGCGCCAGACGGGCCAGCCGGGTGATGGCGTGGACCGACAACGTTGCACCGGAGATGCTGTCGATATTCCGGTCCAGCTTGCGATCCTCCGTCAGCGATACCTGGCGGAACTGGTCGGTGAAGAAGTCGTGCCTGACTTCCCAGCCCCGGCTCTCCCGGAAGACCAGCACCTTGACTCTCTCGATACGTCCGTTGTCGACCACGATACCGGTGGTGATCGGTTTCTCCTTGCCGATCTCTTCCACGATCCAGGCGGTTCGATCGCCCTGACGCCAGTAGCGCAGCCGCATGACCGCGGGCGGATGTCCGAGGATCTCCGTGACCGGCTCGCGCAGGTTAGCGGTGAGCCACAGCGCGGTGGGGCTCGGTGGCTGGCCGGCGAAGGTCTCGCGGATGAAAGCATCGGGCTCCTGGTAGACGCCCATCCCGGCCAGCACCGCCGGCGCCGACAGCAGGGCCGGCAGCATGCAGAGCAATGCTCCGGGCCATCGCCGGCGCCGGTGGCTGCTGTAGTTCACTCGATTCCCTGCGCGATCAGAATGCGTAGCCGATGCCCAGGTTGTACCCGTTGTCATTCTTATTTCCTTCGTTGTCCTGCTGCTGGACGTCGAACTTGAGCACCACATCCGGGATCGGCCAGTAGTTGACGCCCAGATCGAGTTGCTTGAACTCAGTGTCGTTGGAAGCGCCGGCATTATTGTCCCAGACGCTGTAGCGGGCAAAGACGCCCAGCTGCCCGGGGATGTTCCAGAGCGTGCCGCGCAGGGACGGCTCAATGTACCAGCCCTCCTGCTCATCCCGGCCGACGGCCGCTGGATCGGAGGCGTCGATGACAGCGTCGTCATCCAGGTCCCAGCGGGCGTAGAGCGCCCGCAGACCGAACGGCCCGCGGCGGATGTCTGCGTGGGCTTCCAGTAGCGTCGCGCTGACGTCCAGATCGCCCTGGGTCACGTCGCTCTGGTACTGGCCGCTGGCCGCGAATTCCACGCCCGGCATACCGGTCCACTTGAGCCGGCCAGTGTAGGCCAGGTCGTCGGCTTTGGCCTTGGAGCCCTTCTGGCGGCCGTCGCGGACGAGGAACGCCTTGCTGCCCGTCGTGTCGACGTCGAAACCGGACGTGACGGCGGCGTCGAAGGACAAGCCCGGCGCCAGCTCGCCGTGGATATCGGCCCCGTTCTCCCACCAGGTCGTGGGGATGATGTTCCTCTCCACCGGATTGCGCTCGACACCGAAGAAGGTGTTGGGCTCGTGGGTCTCGTTGAGGATGCCCACCGGCATGAGGAACATGCCGGCACGGCTGGCAACCGTGTCACTGAACGAGAAGTTGACGTAGGCCTGCTCGAGCTCTATCTCGCCATCCTGGCCGTCGCCCGCGATGGCATGCTCCAGCTCCAGTTCGGACACCAGTTTAATCCTGTCATTGAAGTCATGATTGAAGAACAGCACGAAGCGGTGGAAATCGAGTTCCTCCTTGCTGTCGATGTTGTTGTAGTGCATCTCGCCATAGCCGCCGATACGGGTACGCTCCGTCCAGCTGCCCGCACCGGAAGCGGATGAGAAGCTGGCCTGCTCGATCATGTCACCGGCCACTTCCACCTTCTGATCGGTCTGTTCCACCTTCTCGTTGGTGTTGGCCAGCTGCGCCTGCAGTTCCTGGATCTGGCGCTGCTGCTGCTGGATGATCTGCCACATCTGTTCCTGGCTCGGCGTCTCCGCCGCCTGCGCGGTGATGGCTACGGACAGGCCGATCGCCAGGCCAGCTCTCCGCAAGTATATGAAAAACATGGGGAAACCCTCTAATATTCTTGTATTCGCTTGAGACAGGGACCTTTGCTCTATGCGAATTTTAAGATGTATGAAACGAAATGACAATGATTCGTATTTAGATTAGATCTCCATTCAACGCCCGCTGCCCGGAGGTCTGCCGCCTCCTCCGGATCCAGGACAACCCGGCCGCCAGCTGATGATCGATCGCTGGTTTATTATTCGCCCCTCGGCAATCCGGTAGCGAGTAGGGCCCGATGGCGATTCAGAGCGTGCAATCCTGGCTGGACGAGTATGGCGAGAGCCACCAGAACCCGACGAACAAGGCGATTCACTGGATCTGTGTTCCGCTGATCGCGCTCAGCTTGATCGGCGTCCTTTGGGATCTGCCGGTGCCGGCCGCCTTCGCGGATATCTCCCCGGTGATGAACTGGGGGATGCTGTTCATGATGGCGTCCGTGGTCTACTACTTCATCATGTCGCCAAGACTGGCCGTGGGCATGGTCCTGCTGATGTTCGTCTTCGCTCTCCTGCTCGGCTGGCTGGACCGCCTGCAGACACCGCTTTGGCAGATCTGTGTCGCGGTCTTCGTGCTCGCCTGGATCGGCCAGTTCATCGGGCACATCGCCGAAGGCAAACGCCCCTCTTTCTTCAAGGACCTTCAGTTCCTGATGATCGGGCCGCTCTGGCTTCTGTCATTCATCTATCAACGCCTTGGTATCCGCTACTGACGTCAATAGCGCCACGATCCGCCGAGCCGGTCCGGCGGGCCCCGGTATCCGCATTACTGATGCGCGCAGCCGTGGCGCTGGTGCTCACGACACCCCTGTCTTCGGCAGCGGACGCCGATCCGCCGGTACTGCAGGCAGAGGTCAGCATGGCTGCACTGGTGGAGAAGCCGGGTCTCTACGAGGCGATCGCGGTCGTCCACGGCGGCCGCGACGGACGTTTCCTGGCGGCACCCTTCATGCGTTTCCGTGAATCAGAGACCACGA
>Ga0316191_10000618_pt1 | contig 23405 bp, 22 predicted proteins | sample Eddworburr2cm_MG_FD_204928 | JGI IMG/M metagenome (GOLD analysis project Ga0316191, IMG submission 204928) | Coastal sediment microbial communities from Maine, United States - Eddy worm burrow 2 cm | ecosystem: Environmental > Aquatic > Marine > Coastal > Sediment | place: USA: Maine... | reverse complement strand
CGCGCTTACCAAAATGAGCATCATTAACAGCGTTGTAAGTCGCAACCACCTTCTTGTTTGTGATCGGACGGTTGTTTACCTGAATTCTTTCGTTGAAGTGGACAAGATGGGGTGATGTATAAAGCCCTGTTTTATATCCGCTCTGATACAGAATCGAAGCCAGGGAGGATGCCACTGATCCTTTCCCATTGGTACCGGCCACATGAACACAGGCGAAAGTATCCTGGGGGTTGTCCAGACTGGTTAATATTTTTTTGATCGTGGACAGACCCATCTTGATGCCGAATCTGCGAAAACCATACATGGTTTTCAGGCAGTTTTCGTAGGAATTTTTAGATACCATGATGGGCATTAAAAAACCCGGTGAAAGTGATAATTTTACCGGGTTTTTCCTTGAAAAAAAGTTAGAGTTATCTTCGGTGCCTGGCCTTGGCCGCTGCTATTCTTTCTCTTCTTAGAGCTTCGCGCTGTTTACGACGTCGAAATTCGCTCGGTTTTTCATAGCTCTTTTTTAATTTGAGCCTCTTAAACAGACCGTCGTTTTGAATCTTTTTTTTCAAAATGCGCATGGCCTTTTCGATGTCATTGTCAATGACCCTGACTTCAATGTCCTTCAAATACCTCGCCCCCTTCTTGCCATCGGATAAAATTACAAAACGTCGTGTTTCCAATGGTTAGTAAAAAATCTGTAAAACTAGTATCTATTACCGAATAATGCATCGATTGGCAAGAAAAAAGTTTCATGTTAGATGATTTTTTTGACTCTTAAACCGGATTAAAATCCATTATTTCACTTGACACTCATTCGGCATTCAGCCATACTCTGCCGTCAAAAATCATCGAAAAAAACCGAATTCAGAAAGGTATCGGAAGGTTTTTAATTCTTCCGCAGCGGCGGGATCAAAATTCCGAGACTTCACAAAAGATTCTCAAATAACCAAAGGGAGGAAGACACATGCGTTTGATCTTATTAGGCGGACCCGGAGCAGGGAAGGGGACCCAGGCTAATTTCATCAAAGATAAATACCAGATTCCACAGATTTCCACCGGTGACATGCTGCGAGCTGCAATTAAGGCCGGAAGCGATTTGGGTAAAAAAGCCAAGGGCTACATGGATTCGGGTGGTTTGGTGCCCGATGAGGTCATTATCGGACTCGTCAAAGAACGAATTAAAGAAGCAGATTGCCAAAAAGGGTTTCTATTCGATGGGTTTCCGCGTACCATTCCCCAGGCCGATGCCATGAAGGATGCCGGCGTTGCCTTGGATGGCGTGGTCGACATCAATGTGCCGGACGCAGAGATCATTAAACGTATGAGTGGACGTCGTGTTCACCTTGCCAGCGGGCGGACCTATCACATTACATTTAATCCTCCCAAAGAGGATGGCAAAGATGATGTTACCGGCGAAGCGCTCATCCAACGCGATGACGATCAAGAAGACACGGTTCGAAATCGCCTCGATGTCTACCATGCCCAAACTGAACCCCTGATTGATTATTATAAAAACTGGGAAAGTTCCGGTGAATCGGCCGCGCCAAAATATATCCGGATTGAAGGTGTCGGTAAGGTCGAAGAAATTCGCGATCAGATTTATTCAGTGCTGGACCGACTTCAGAGCGCGTAATTTTAATTTAAAAACGGCGTCAGCTTCTTTAAAAAAAAGCGATTGAATGAAAGTTGGGCAATCAGCATCTTGATAGTCCTAATATTCAGTCACCGCCTTGTGCGAGCATACCTGGTAAACCAAAAAGCCGCAGGGCAAACGCATATGGGTAAAGAAGGGTCGGGGGATGAATACATTTTCCTCCAGAAAATATTCTATCCCCCCTATGCATCCCAAATGCGTTTACCCGGCAAAAGATCGTGAAAGCACTTGACAGATAGCGAATTATGTAATACTTATTAGTAATATTAACTAAGGTATGTGGAACCCGCCAGAATACGAGGATACCTTATTTTCTTCTAACATTTTCGCTTAACACTCAAATTCCTCCTTAGCAACCGGCATGGATCCAATCGATTAATCACCGTTTTAAAGGAATATTTTACAGATACGTTAGCAACGCCTTTTCTGTTTTGCCGGTCTTGATAAAGTTTAATACGTCAAAAATAGATTTTTTATGTAAGGCTGTGCCGAGTGAAGCTGTCAAATTAGCATCATTGTAGTTGCTATATGGACATGGACGCCGCGAAAGCATCTTTCTAACCCAAAATCAATGGATATTCGGATCAGGTAGTGATGAAAAAAATTAAAGGGAATAATATAATGAACATTGCCGAACTTAAGGAGAAAAAAATCAACGAACTCACCCAAATGGCCAAGCAATTGAAAGTCGAGGGGGCCGCCGGGATGCGCAAACAGGAATTAATGTTTGCATTGCTGCAGTCCCAGATCGAAAAAAATGGCCTCATTTTCGGCGAAGGCACCCTGGAGATTTTACCGGACGGTTTCGGCTTTTTACGATCACCGGATTCCAATTATCTACCGGGACCGGATGATATTTATGTTTCCCCGTCCCAGATACGCCGTTTCAACCTAAGAACCGGAGATACCATTTCAGGACAGATTCGGCAACCGAAGGAGTCAGAAAGATATTTCGCACTATTAAAAGTTGAAGCCGTTAACTACGAGGATCCCGAAGTGACTCGGGATAAGATCCTTTTTGACAATTTGACCCCGCTGTATCCTGAACGAAAGATCAATCTCGAAGTCGACAATGATAATTTTTCCACCCGGATCATGGATTTGATGATACCCATCGGATTCGGCCAAAGAGGTCTGATTGTATCCCCACCGAGATCCGGCAAAACGATGCTGCTGCAGGCGATTGCCAATTCGATCATTGCCAGTCACAAGGATGTTGTGCCGTTTGTGCTGTTGATCGACGAGCGACCCGAAGAAGTAACCGATATGCAGCGAACGGTGAAAGCGGAGGTGATCAGCTCCACTTTCGATGAACCGGCCGAAAGGCACGTTCAGGTTGCTGAGATGGTGATTGAAAAAGCCAAGCGTTTGGTGGAACATAAAAAGGATGTCGTTATCCTGTTGGACAGTATTACCCGTTTGGCCAGAGCCTACAACTCAGTGGTTCCTCCCAGCGGTAAAATCCTCTCCGGCGGTGTGGATTCCAATGCACTGCAGCGTCCCAAACGTTTTTTCGGTGCGGCCCGAAATATCGAAGAAGGCGGCAGCCTTACGATTATGGCCACCGCCTTGGTAGATACCGGCAGTCGGATGGATGAGGTCATTTTCGAAGAATTTAAAGGAACCGGTAATGCCGAGATTCAACTGGATCGCAAACTAGCCGATAAGCGCGTGTTTCCGTCCTTTGACATCAAACGCTCCGGTACCCGAAAAGAAGAACTGCTTCTGGACCCGGAGAGACTGAACCGAGTTTGGATTTTGCGCAAGCTGTTGACGACATTAAATACAGTGGACAGTATGGAATTTTTACTTGAAAAAATGCGCGGAACCAAAGATAATAAAGATTTTTTAAATTCCATGAACGCCTAACATTGACATATTCTTTTTTTCGCTATATATGAATTGCGTTTCTATTGTGCCATCATCGGGGTATATTCGGAAACCCCGATTCAATACATAATTCTTAGCGTCATGGCAGGCTATACATTCCGAGACATCTAAATTTGTTATAGCCGCAAAAAGGCACAAAAAGCACAAAAATAAAATTTCACGGCTTGTAATTTCAATGGGTTATAATGAACAAACATTGAAATTTTGACTTTTTACGAGTTCATCAAATTTAGGGGGGTTGAAAAAATCATGAAAAACGGCATTCATCCTGATTACGCTGATACCGGCATACGGTGTGCGTGCGGCAACGAGATAGAGGTCGGCTCGACCAAGTCCAATATCCGCGTTGAAATATGCTCCCAATGCCATCCTTTTTTTACCGGCAAACAGAAACTGATTGACACAGCGGGTCGTATTGAACGTTTCCGGAAAAAGTATGAAAAATTTCAAAACCAAGCGAAACCCACTTAGTTTTATCCCGCCTGCCACCTCGCTTTGCTGAGAAAATATCCGGCTTACCGGCGGCATCTTAATCTTGGAACAGAGCCTGACATAGGCATTGTATTGATGCTGACCGGTTAAACCGGCCGGATTCCTCTTCCGCAATAGATAATCAAAACCGTCAAAAATAAGCGTTTAAGCGCCGGCAACCCGGGGTATCGGCCGTCGGGTTGCCGCATAAATCCGTAAATGGATACCAGGACCAATGTTTGATAAACTGATAGGGGTTGAAGAGCGCTTCGTTGAAGTCGAGAAGCATTTGAGCGATCCGAAAATTATTAATGATCGTAACGCATACCAAACATATGTACGCGAGCATGCCGAATTGAGCAAGATCGTAACCGTCTATCGTCAATACAAGCAGACGCTGTGTGATATTGACGAAAGCCAGGATCTTTTGAAGGACGCCGATCCTGATATAAAAGATCTGGCACGGGATGAGATTGCGACACTGAACCCGGTAAAAGAAAATCTTGAAGCCGAACTTAAAAAGCTATTGCTGCCCAAAGATCCCAATGATGAAAAAAATGTCATCGTCGAGATCCGGGCCGGTACCGGTGGGGAAGAGGCCGCCTTGTTTGCCGGTGATCTTTATCGGATGTACAGCCGCTATGCAGAAAACCGCAGCTGGAAAATAGATGTCATAACCCATCATCCTACCGGTGTCGGCGGCTTAAAAGAAGTCATTGCCATGATTCAGGGCAAAGGGGCTTACAGTGTATTTAAGTATGAAAGCGGCACCCATCGGGTGCAGCGGGTGCCCACCACGGAAACCCAAGGACGCGTTCATACCTCGGCGGTAACGGTGGCTGTCCTGCCCGAGGCGGATGAAGTCGACGTTGACATTGAACCATCCGAGCTGAAGATCGATGTTTACCGGTCCACCGGTCCAGGGGGACAGAGCGTCAATACCACCGATTCAGCCGTACGCATTACCCATCTGCCCTCCGGCCTGGTGGTAACCTGCCAGGATGAGAAATCACAACTTAAAAACAAATTAAAGGCCATGAAGGTACTGCGGGCGAGATTGATGGATCAAATGATTATGGAACAGAACGAAAAACGATCCGAAGAGCGCAAGAGCCAGGTGGGTACGGGAGACAGAAGCGGCAGAATCAGAACCTATAACTTTCCCCAGGGAAGGGTGACCGATCATCGGATCGGACTTACGCTTTACAAGCTGGAACATATTCTGCAAGGTGACATAGACGAACTCATAGACAATCTATCAACTTATTATCAGACCCAGGCTCTCCAGAATGTGGATCAGGTTTAAGCGTCCGGGTTCGATTTCAATCCATGCCAGAAAATAAAATTACCGACTCCGGCAAGACCCAATGGACCATCATTAAGCTCATCCGCTGGGCGAATTCATACCTAAAAGCCCATGAAATTGACAGTCCTAGAGCAACCGGCGAAATATTGTTAGCCCATGCCTTGAATGTCAAGCGTATTGATTTGTATTTGAATTACGACCAACCGCTGGTCGCTGATGAATTGAACACATTCAAAATGTTGATTAAACGCCGAATCAGGCGTGAACCGGTCGCTTATATCCTTGGCACCAAAGAGTTCTGGTCCATGGACCTTAAGATTACCCAAGATGTCCTGATTCCGAGACCGGAAACCGAATGCCTGGTGGAAGTGGCTCTGAAATACTTATCACAGAACCCATCGGTGCAAACACAGCGAATTCTGGAGCTCGGGACCGGATCGGGGGCGATAATACTCGCTCTGATCTCGCAGCAACCCCGGCATCTATATTTTGCATCAGATTATTTCAAGAAGGCAGCAGCGTTGGCAAGCAGGAATGCGGTACGAAACGATTTTGCCGGACGGGTCCATTTTTTTGTGGGTGACTGGCTTACACCGTTAAATTCGAAGAAATGCGGCTTTGATATGATTGTTTCAAATCCGCCTTACATACCCAGCCGGGTGATAGACACCCTGCAGCCGGAAATACATCGCTTTGAACCGCTTGCAGCTCTCAACGGCGATCAGGACGGGCTTTCCTGTTTTAGAAAAATTATCGGCAAGGCCCACAATTATCTAAAGCCCCACGGTATGCTCTTGCTGGAAATTGGTCATGAGCAGAAAGATGATATTCGCAGAATTGCTTCGGCCTGCGATGTTTATGATGATTTCAATCATGCCGAGGACTACAGTGGTTATGATCGGGTGGTATGGATGCGGAAAAGAGGCTGAGTCGGGTTGCGAGTTGCGGGTTGCGGGGCACTGGTTGCGAGTAGCGTTGTCCCAATTGCAGGTGTCTTTGCGCTGGTTGACGATTATTTTGATGATAGACGGTAGAATGAAGAAAAGTGTTGCGGTCAACAACATTATTTGCTATTAGGAAAGATTTTTAAACCACCCACGCTATCGGACTTGTTTCCCGGTGCTTTCGCTGAAAGTCGGAAGCAGGAATGATGATAGCGGTGGAATAACCACTCAGAAAGGGAGAAAACTATGGCTTATGTAACTATGAAAGAACTGTTGGAAGCCGGCGTGCATTTCGGCCATCAAACGAAACGCTGGAATCCGAAAATGAAGCCTTATATTTTCGGAGCCAGAAATGGAATCTATATTATTGACCTGCAGCGAACCGTACGGATGTTCAGAACCGCCTATGACTTTGTCGTAAACACAGTGGCAGAAGGCAAATCATTGCTATTTGTCGGGACTAAAAAGCAGGCGCGTGATTCCATCTATGAAGAATCCAACCGATGTGAAATGTTTTATGTTCACAACCGATGGCTGGGCGGTATGCTGACCAATTTTCAAACGATTCGGCAGAGCATAGATCGTCTCAACTATCTAAACAATATCCAAAATGATGGTTCCATCGAACTTTTTCCAAAAAAAGAGCGGCTCAAAATGGGTAAGGCACGCGTTAAACTCGATAACAACCTCGGCGGAATCCGCACGATGAACGGACTGCCCGGAGCGATGTTCGTGGTCGATCCCAAAAATGAAGCCATCGCCGTGCGCGAAGGCCGGCGGCTTAACATACCGATCATCGCCATTGTGGATACCAATTGCGATCCGGATGATATTGATTATATTATACCCGGCAATGATGATGCCATCCGGGCCATCCGGTTGCTAACTTCAAAAATGGCGGATGCCTGCATTGAAGGAAAGGAACGCTTTGCCGAGAGACAGCAGGCCGAAGCCGATAAGGAAATCGAAGAGGAATCCGAAGTGACAACCATCAGCGCCGAACTAAAACCGGGTGAACGCAAAATCATTGCAGACGGCACCGAAGGTCCTGTTGTTGAGATAATTAAACGCTCGGGGGTCGAGCCCACCGAGGTAGTTGATGTCCCGGAAGCGGTGGCAGAATCGCAGAGCAGTGAATCAGAAGAGAATAGCGAAGTCGAGACGACAGGAGAGCAACATGACAACAATTAGTGCGACCATGGTAAAACAACTGCGGGAAAAAACCGGTGCTGGGATGATGGATTGTAAACAAGCACTGACGGAGTGCGACGCAGATATTGATAAAGCGGTTGATTTTCTTAGAACCAAAGGATTGGCCACCGCGCGTAAAAGAGCCGGCCGGGCGATGACGGAAGGTATTATCCAATCCTATATCCACATGGGAGGTAAGTTGGGTGTGCTGGTGGAAGTTAATTGTGAGACTGATTTTGTCGCAAAAAACGAAGATTTTATTAACTTTGCCAAAAACATCGCCATGCACATCGCCGCCACCAACCCTCTGAGCATTCAAGCTGAAAATGTTCCGGAAGAAATTGTCAACCGGGAAAGAGAAATTTATAAGAGTCAGGCCCTTGAAACGGGAAAGCCTGAAAACGTGATCGCTAAAATCGTTGATGGCAAAATGAAAAAGTTCTTCACCGAAAATTGCTTGCTCAATCAGGCTTATGTGCGCGAGCCGGATTTGACCGTAGAAGATCTGTTGAATGAATTGATCGCCAAAATTGGAGAAAACATTACGATCAGACGGTTTGTGCGTTACCAGACCGGCGAGCAGTAAAATTTTAGACATTAGTTTATCAGCGTGCTCGCTGCCCTTCAGAGGCGACTTTTTCCAAGCGCAGTCACGGAAAAAGATTAGTGCTGTAGTGGCTAAACTATTAAGTAGAATTAAGGCAGTACTAGGTGTTTAGGTGGATAATCCGCGTTATAAGCGAGTTGCCGTAAAATTGAGCGGCGAAGCCCTGATGGGAGAACAGAGTTTCGGCATCAGTCCCGACATGATTAAATTCGTGGCCGGAGAAATTCGTTCGGTTGTCGAGTTAGGGGTTGAAATCGGGATTATAGTGGGCGGGGGCAATATATTTCGCGGCATTGCAGCAAGTTCATATGGAATGGACCGAACGTCCGCCGACCATATGGGGATGCTGGCCACGGTCATCAACAGTCTGGCCCTGCAGGATGCCTTGGAAAAGCAGGGCGTGGAAACCCGGGTCCAGACCGCCATTTCGATGCATGAGGTGGCAGAGCCGTATATTATGCGCCGAGCCAACCGACATCTGGAGCGGGGACGCGCCGTCATATTTGGCGCCGGAACAGGAAATCCCTATTTTACCACCGATACGGCGGCAGTTCTCCGGGCACAGGAAATTCATGCTGAGATTCTTATAAAAGCCACTAAGGTTGACGGCCTATACGACGCGGATCCCGTCAAGGATAAAAACGCAAAGTTGTTAAAACGTGTCGGCTATATGGAAGTTCTGGAAAAACAGCTCCGGGTCATGGATATGACTGCAATTTCCCTTGCCATGGATAATAAACTGCCCCTTACCGTTTTTAAATTAAAAACCAAAGGAAATATTAAAAAGTTTATCTGCGGCGAGGAAATCGGGACGCTGATTGACTAAAATAAGTAAGAGGTCATTCACCATGATTGAATCAATTTATGATGAAACCAGAGAGAGTATGGGGAAATCCGTAATTGCTTTAAAAAACGAATTAAAACGTGTGCGGACGGGACGAGCATCTTTGTCTATTCTTGACGGGATAAAAGTTGATTACTATGGTACACCGACGCCTTTGAACCAGATGGCGACACTTGCCGTTCCCGAAAGCCGCCTGATCACGATTCAACCCTGGGATGTCTCCGCTATAAAGGAAATTGAAAAGGCCATTTTAAAATCTGATCTGGGGCTGACCCCGTCCAGTGATGGAAAAATCATTCGCATATCGATACCGGCGCTTACCGAAGAGCGTCGCAAAGAATTGGTCAAAGTCGTTCGAAAGATCTGTGAAGACTACAAGGTTTCTATCAGAAACATCCGGCGAGATTCTAACGAGTTGTTAAAGAGTATGAAAAAAGATGGTGAGATTTCCGAAGATGACGCCTTTAAATCTCAAGATGAGGTTCAAAAAATAACGGATAAGCAGATCAAGCTCGTCGATGAATGTTTTGGCGAAAAAGAGAAAGAGATCCTTGAATTCTAGCCTGTCTTCTTCCAGTTCAATTGAGCTGGACACCGCCAAATTGCCTGCCCATGTTGCCATCATAATGGACGGCAACGGCCGCTGGGCCAAAAAACGCCTGTTAAACCGTATCAACGGCCACGAAAAGGGATCGGAGACGGTCCGAACTATCGTCAGAACCTGTCGCCAAATCGGAATATCCTACCTGACACTATATGCCTTTTCGACGGAAAACTGGCAGCGACCGAGAGCCGAAGTTGAGGCATTGATGGCTCTCCTGAAAAAATTTCTGCAATCAGAACAAAAGGAGATGGTGGAAAACAATATCCGGTTGCGGGTGATCGGTCAGATAGATCGATTGCCGGCAAAAGTTAGGCAGGCATTGGAACAGACCATGACGGCCACCAGGGAACTAACCGGCATGAACCTTATTCTGGCGCTGAGCTATGGCAGTCGAGCCGAGATTGTCCGTATGGTTCAGTCGGTGGCTGAAAAAATCAAATGCGGCATTATTGAGCCGGATGCAGTTAATGAAGAACTGATTTGCGAGCATCTTTACACCCGGGATATCCCTGATCCGGATTTATTGATCAGAACCAGCGGGGAGATGCGGATCAGCAATTTTTTGCTCTGGCAAATCGCCTACACGGAACTTTTTGTCACCACGACGCTGTGGCCTGATTTCAGCAAGGAAGAATTTCTGCAAATCTTGAAAGACTTCACTGCCCGGGCACGCAGATTCGGTGTCGTCTAGGCCGACCTAATGGGTACATCGTCCAATCATCCGAAAGCTAAATTCATCAATAGTTTAGCGTATGCGGTATTTTACAAATCAGCGACCACCAGCAGATCGCGGTCCGGCCCCTTCCAAGGGCCTTCCTCATACCCCCACCTCTGCTGGTAGTCGCTGATTAACCATTCAACTTGCTGGTTTATTCGACGTCTACAACGGAGCAGATAATCACGTGCATCTTAAGCGTTGGATTACAGGACTTATCGCCTTACCGTTTCTTATTTTTATAGTGTACATCGGCGGCTTTCCATTCATTGTTCTGATCGGTTTCGCTTGCATATGTTCTCTGTGGGAATTTTATCGCATTGTTTTCAATGCCGATGGCGATATTTTGCGTGGTGCTGTCATTTGGTGGGGATATATCATCGGCCTTGGTATCATTGTAATTGCGCATATCGCCGGATCTGAAAGCGTGTTGGTGGTGCTTGCACTCAATCTGGTTATTGTCGGTCTGATATCCTTGTTCCTTTATAAATCAACACCGTCAATAGTTAACGTTATCCCCAAGCAGATTCAGGGGATTGTTTATATTCCCTTGCTACTCTCATTTCTGGTTTCGATCCGACGCGACCCTGACGGTATGACCTGGATCTTTGTGCTTCTTGCCATAATTTTTGCCGGTGATATCAGCGCATATTATGTCGGTTCATATTTGGGTCGGCACAAGCTGAACCCGGCCGTCAGTCCGGGGAAAACGATTGAAGGTGCTATCGGGGGACTGGCAGGAAATCTTGTGGTGGGTTCCATCGCAAAATTTTATTTCTTACCGGCACTTCCATGGGGACCAGCGTTATTGTTTTTTCTTGCCGCCGGTCTGGCCGGTCAGGTGGGCGATTTATTTGAATCCGAATTTAAGCGATCATCTAAAATCAAGGACTCCGGCGGTATTTTACCGGGCCACGGCGGCTTTTTAGACCGTATCGATGCACTTTTGTTTGCCTCACCGGTTGCTTATTTGTTTAAGGTTTATATATTTTAGGTATTAGGTATTGGGTATTGGGTATTTGGGATTAGGTATCAGGTACTGGCATCGGAGAATTTTTCCAGAAAACACCAAGACCGAATACCCAATACCCAATACCAGTTGCCAGATGATGGAGTAGCGCTCAATTGGGGTTTAATCAATAACACATAACTTATAGTCAAAAAAAACATGGGTACCAGCATATTTGCATTTGTCATCGTTCTGGGCGTTCTCATTTTTTTTCATGAGTTCGGTCATTTTCTGATTGCCAGATTGTTCGGTGTCGGCGTGGAGAAATTTTCCCTTGGCTTCGGACCTCGATTGATCGGTAAAAAGGTCGGCATCACTGATTACCGTATCTCGGCGATCCCGTTGGGCGGATATGTCAAAATGATTGGGGAGGAACCGGATGCCGAAATTGCCCCGGAAGATATTCCGTTATCCTTTACTCATAAACACGTTGCCAAACGGATGCTGATCGTTGCCGCCGGACCGGTTTTCAATTTACTTCTGGCGGTCTTTATATTCTTCGGGATCTTTTTCTTCTCAGGAACGCTGGTGCTAAAGCCTTCTATTGGAGAAGTTAGGCCGGGATCCCCGGCATTTGAGGCCGGGCTTAAAAAGGGTGATTTAATAACCGCCATCAACGAAACGGCGATCACCAGCTGGGAGGAAATGGCAGAGATAATTAATGCCAGCAACGGAGAATCCATTCAATTAACTTTTCTCCGCGGGGATTCCACCCAAGACCTTTGGATCACCCCTGATCAGGCCCCTGCTAAAAATATTTTTGGTGAAGACATCCAACGCTTTATTATCGGCATTACTGCTTCGCGGGAATCCTATTCAAAAGATTTGAGCTTTTTGCAGGCCTTATCCGAAAGTCTGGTCCAATCCTACAGGGTAACAGAGCTGATGGTGGTTATCATTGCAAAGTTGCTTAAAGGTGATATTTCAACAGACACTTTGGGCGGCCCCATCATGATTGCCCAGATGGCAGGAGATTCAGCCAAAGCGGGCGTCGGCAGCCTGATCTCATTTATCGCCCTGATCAGCATCAATTTAGCCATTATCAATCTCTTGCCCATTCCAGTGCTGGATGGCGGCCATCTGCTTTTCTTTTTTATTGAAGCCATCAAGGGAAGCCCGGTCAGCGTGAAAGTGAGAGAAATTGCTCAGCAGATCGGTTTGTTTCTCCTGATTTTGTTGATGATCCTCGTATTTTACAACGACATTACACGGATATTTTTTAGCTGAACACTATGCCACACCGACTCGAAATTGCATTAAAAGAAATCCTTTTCGATGCCGAAGGGGAAGGAATTTGTCGCCAGGCCAAAAGCTATTTTGGCATTGAAATGGACAGCGTCCGCTCCATTAGCGTTGTAACCATCGATGCCCGACTGTCGGATGAACAGTTGAGAGCCGTTCAGATGGAAATTTTTACCAATCCGGTCACCCATCTTTCATCATACGACCCACTTGAGATTAAATTTGACTGGAGCATCTGGGTCGGTTTTCGGCCGGGGGTCAGGGACAATCCGGGCAGCACGGCCGTGGAAGCCATTGAAGATCTTCTGAACCTTAAATTCGGCTCGGACGCCGCGGTCTATACCTCAAAACGCTACTGCATCAAGGGTAGCGGCCTTAGTGCCGGAGACATGGATAAAATCGCCGCTGAACTTCTGGCGAACCATATCATCCAGCATTGGAAAATATTTTCCCGTGATCAGTGGAATCCGGCAGAAGGTATCGGCCTCATCATCCCCAAGGTCATACTCGATCATGTTCCAACCGTGACCACTATACCGGTTGATAGTGATCTTTCTCTGGAAAAAATCAGCGATGAACGCAACCTGGCGTTAAATTCCAACGATATCCCCACCATTCGTGCCTATTTCATGGATGACGACATCCGGTCAGCGCGATCGCTGGTAGGGCTTGACGATCCTAGCGACGTTGAACTTGAATATATCTCCCAGGCCAGAAGCGATCACTGCAATCACAACACATTCCGCGGATTATTTCACTACCACGATCGGTCCACCGGTGAAACTGAAATTGTCGACAATTTATTTAAAACCTTTATTGAGGTGCCGACTCTGAAGTTGAAGGCCAAAAAGCCATGGGTGATTTCGGTATTGTGGGATAATGCAGGTGCTGGCCGCTTTGACAAAGATCACTATTACGTGATTACGGGGGAAACGCATAACTCTCCATCGAACATGGAAGCCTATGGGGGTGCTATCACGGGTATCGTGGGTGTTTACCGAGATCCATTGGGAACCGGCAAGGGATCAAAATTAGTGATGGGAAGTTATGGCTTCTGTGTCGGTCCACGAGATTATGACGGTGACCTCCAACCGCATTTGCATCCCAGACGCCTTTTGGGCGGTGTCATTGAAGGCGTGCGAGACGGCGGTAATAAAAGTGGCATTCCCACCACCTTCGGTCAGGTGTTATTTCATCCGGGCTATTTGGGAAAATGTCTGGTGTTTGTGACGGCTGTGGGAATGATGCCGGCGAAAATCAACGGTGCCCCGGCTGAGAAAAAACACACCTCCGCCGGTGAGTTAGTCATCATGTGCGGTGGGAGAGTCGGCAGAGACGGAATCCATGGGGTTACCGCCGCCTCCGAGACGTTCTCCGAACACACCCCGGCCGGACATGTTCAGATCGGCGATCCCTATACCCAGAAAAAGATGCATGATTTTTTACTGGAGGCCCGGGACGAGGGGTTAATCAGATTTATTACAGACAATGGCGGCGGTGGTTTGTCGTCATCCATCGGGGAATCAGCCCGGTTTTCCAACGGCTGTGAGATTGAACTGGAGAAAGTGCCCTTGAAATATGAGGGACTCGACCAATGGGAAATCTGGATATCGGAATCCCAGGAGCGAATGACCGTGGCCATTCTTGCCGATGATCGCGATCGCTTCTTTGAGTTGTCCAAGCAGCATGCCGTCGAAAGTACCGTCATCGGCCGCTACACGGATTCAGGCAAGCTTCACATTACCTATAATGGCAAGACCTGTGCTTACGTGGATCTGGACTTGCTCGAATCAGGTTTCCCTCAGTGGGAATTTGAAGCCGAATGGATCTCTGCCGAACAACGAGGACTGTTCGAGCCGGTTCTCAAGCCACCCCAGGATTATGCCGCATTGTTAAAAGATCTTCTTAGCCGGCCTAATATTTGTTCGACCCAATGGATAACCCGACAATATGATCACGAAGTTCAAGGAACCAGTGTGATCAAACCTCTGGTTGGTGCCGAACGTGACATGGACAGCGATGCAACCGTGATCCGGCCGGTACTTGAAGCTCAAAAAGGCCTTGCATTCGCCCAAGCCCTGCTGCCGACCTATTCCACCATTGATGCCTATCATATGACCAGCTGCAGCATCGATGAGGCTGTGCGCAGGCTTTTAGCCGTGGGAGCCGATTTAGATCATATCGGTGGTGTTGATAATTTCTGTTGGCCCAATATCCAGTACGATCCTGGGAGTAATCCGGACGGTAAGTTCAAGGCGGCCCAGCTGGTGCGTTCCTGCCGGGCTTTGCGTGATTTATGTATGGCATATGAGATTCCGTTGCTTTCCGGCAAAGACAGCATGTATGTCGATGGAAATCTCGCTGGGCGCTACGGTGAAACTCACAAAATCTCAGCCCTTGAAACGCTGCAGTTTTCCGCCATTTCGGTGATCGAAGACATTACCCACTGCGTGACCCTGGACAGCAAAATTGCCGGCGATCTGGTCTACGTTTTGGGATCCACCCGCAATGAGCTCGGTGGATCTGAATATTACGAGCATCTGGGATACGTCGGGTGCAATGTTCCCGAGGTTCGGACGGCTGACTTTTTGCCCTTGTACCGCAATGTTAAATGCGCCATTGAGAATGACCTGGTGGCCTCTGCCCACGGTGTATATCGCGGCGGTTTGGCCGTTCATTTGGCCAAAGTCGCCATGGGCGGTAATCTCGGCATGCATGTAAACCTTGGGCAAGTTCCCAAACGCGATGTTGAGCGTGCAGATGTCCTGTTGTTTTCCGAATCGGCCGGGCGCTTTATTGTGACGGTCGACCCGGTTAAACGGGCGGCATTTGAAGAACTTTTTAAAGGATTGCCCTGCGGCTATATCGGAACGGTTACCGAGGCGCCGGATTTCATTGTTCAAGGGATAGAATCTGACGTCATCATTCGGGTGCCTCTGGCAGAATTAAAGGTGGCCTGGAAGAAGACCTTTGGGGAGCTGATATAGAACAGAAGACGGATGGCAGATAACAGACGACAGATGGCAGAGGACGGATGACAGAAGACGGATGACGGCAGACAGAAGACAGATGTGAGCGCCGCCGAGGCCAGTTTGATAGAAAAAAAGACTTCGGATTTGCGGAGTCTTATATTAGCTCAGCCGCTGGCCTGATAAATTGTTTGGCAATGAAATCTCATAAGGAAGCATGTTTAAGATAGTTTCTATTCTGCCGTATCTGTTTTCTGATCTCTGTCTTCTGACTTTAAATTGGAGGAATTCTTTTGGGTGATATCAAGGCGCTGGTGCTGACCGGTTATGGATTAAACTGTGATCATGAGACGGCCTATGCCTTAGAACTGGCCGGTGCCGATGCTGCGCGGATTCATATCAATTCCCTTATAGACGGCTCGATCAACCTTAAAAACTTTCAGATGCTTGTGTTTATAGGGGGCTTCAGCTGGGGTGACGATCATGGTGCCGGCGTTATTCAAGCCGTCCGGCTGAAGACTAACATCGGCGGTCAGATTATTGAATTTGTTGAAAATGGCAATCTTGTTCTGGGGATTTGCAACGGATTCCAATCTCTGGTCAATCTGGGTCTGTTACCGGGCTTGGGGCGCAACTATCAACGTCGATCGGTGGCACTTACCTATAATGACTGCGGAAATTTCAGAGACCAATGGGTCACCCTTAAAGTGAATCCGGCATCTGCCTGTATTTTCACCCGGGGAATCGATCTGGCGGAACTCCCGGTACGCCATGGTGAAGGAAAGTTCTATACAGACGATAGCACCCTGACTGAGCTTTTGGAAAATAACCAGGTGGCCATTCAATACGCCCTGCCCGATGGTGAACTCGCTCTCGGTCGTTTTCCTTTCAACCCCAATGGCTCGATAAGCGATATTGCCGGTATTTGCGACCCCACCGGGCGGATCTTCGGCTTGATGCCGCATCCGGAAGGTTACAACCACTGGACCAATCATCCCGATTGGACGCGTCGCAAAGAAACCGCCAAGCGCCGCGGCGTCTCCCCGCATACCGCTCTGCCAGTTGGTATTCAGTTCCTGCAGAATGCCGTTGATTTTCTCCGCAAGTAGGGCTTATCAGGTTTTAGCTGACAACATCCTGTAAAGAACCTAAGGTTTCGGTGTTCCCCGCTTCCGTTTCGCTTTAGACGGAATCTGCGACAGGTTTCAGCAATTAAAAAAATCTTAAACAACAAAAAAACGCCAATCCCAACAGAAACGGAATTGGCGTTTTATTTTCAGTGCCTCGTCTTCTATTCTAATTTAAACGGAGTAATGATTTTGGTTCCCGCCTCAATCGCCCTGAGAGAGTCGGTGATCATCACCGTAGCAGTTGTCTTTTCAGTGTGAAGCACGAGTAGCTCACCCAATAGGACCGGCGTCAGCGTGGTTTCATTTTTATCCTCGGGATTGATTTGATATTTTTCCTGTTTAAAAATCCAATACAATTGACCGGTTCTGACCCCTTCCTGTTCGCCTTTGTCGATAAACGCAATGTCGCTTTCACCGAACATTTCGCGGTGTTCCTCGGACTCGATAATATGACCCTCGAGGCCCTCCGGACTTTGTTGCATTCCAATCTGCGGCAGGCGTCGATAATACGGCATGAGTAGGTCGCCAACTTTAATGGGCCGGTAAGCGGCAACAATTCTTCCCAGAACAAAATCAGGCCGCACAATGGTGATTTCCAGCGCACCCGTCAGATAGTGCTGGATGCCTATGAACTCGTTGGTCTGCCTGGCCTTGATCGGCCTTAATGTCCGGTAGATGGTAAGTTTGCTGCCTTTTACGAGTGAAGCGTCATCTCCCGGCCGGATGTATACCAGATCTCCCGTGCTGATCATCTCCTTATTCCCATCCACTTTAAAGATGCTACCCTGGGATTGAATGGGGTCTTTACGAATGAAACCCACCCGATCCAAGGCAGCGTAGTGGAAGTGCAGCATGTTCGTCAACTCGGGATTATCCGCAACCGTCTTGTCCTTGGTGGAAGCCTTTTGGCCGGTGGAAGCCTTCTGGCCAGTGGAAGTCTTTTGTCCAGTGGGCGCTATTTCACCATATCCTTGAGCACCCCGGCGCCGATACAGTCGGATGCGCTGTCCTGGATAAATGAGGTGGGGATTGGCGATCTGGCTGTTTTCTTTCCACATTTCCGGCCATTGCCAGGGTGTATCGGAAAACTTTTGTGACAAATCCCAAAGGGTGTCGCCCTTTTGTACGGTATAGTAGAATCCGGTTTCGTATTTAACGGTTTGCTGCTCCTGTGCTGCCGCTTGAGACCCGGGAAAGGCCGGCATGAGCAGAAAGATGAATAAAATCAAGATGGATAAGATGCGTGTTTTTATTTTCATCAGATACTCCGGTTTTTTGTTGCCGTTAAAGTCAAAAAAATTTGTTTTTTATCTAATAAGATTACTTGATTATCACTGGATTGTCAAATTTTTCGACCATCCATCATCGATTCTGATTGGAGAGTGCATTGGGGGCTAAATAGCCTGATATTCGGTTATTCAAGGCTCTGAGTGCCAAAAAAAAGCCCTTACCGTATGCGAACATACTGTAAGGGCTTTTTTCTAATTATCGTCGATAGACGGGGTGATTACATCATTCCACCCATTCCACCCATTCCGCCCATGCCGCCGCCGCCCATTCCGGGAGCTCCGCCAGGCATTGCGTCTTGTTTTTCTTCCGGTTTATCCGCCACCATGGCTTGGGTTGTCAGCATCAATGACGCCACACTGGCTGCATTTTGCAGGGCCAGACGAACCACCTTGGTGGGATCCAGGACACCGGCCTTCAGAAGATCTTCATAGTCATCTGTGGCGGCATTATAGCCGTACGAGCCTTTTTCATTTTTAACTTTGTCGATGACAACAGATCCCTCTAAACCGGCATTGTTGGCAATCTGACGCAGCGGCTCTTCGATGGCACGCATAACGACTTTAACACCCAGTTTCTGATCCGCTTTGATTCTAAGTTTGCTCAGGGCATCCAGACTACGCACCAGGGCGACACCGCCACCGGGCACAATACCTTCTTCAACCGCCGCCCGGGTCGCGTTCAAAGCATCTTCAACGCGCGCCTTCTTCTCCTTCATTTCGGTCTCGGTGGCTGCGCCGACATTGATAACCGCCACGCCGCCGATCAGTTTGGCGAGTCGCTCCTGCAATTTTTCACGATCATAATCGGAGGTCGTCTCATCAATCTGGGCTCGAATTTGTTTTACCCGGCCTTCAAGGGCTGAGCGCGATCCGGCACCATCGATGACGGTCGTGTTGTCCTTGTCGATACTGATGCGTTTGGCTTTTCCTAAATCCTGAACCGTCAGGTTTTCCAGCTTGATTCCAAGATCTTCAGAAACCACCTGTCCACCGGTCAAAATGGCAATATCTTCCAGCATGGCTTTTCTGCGATCGCCGAAACCGGGGGCTTTCACCGCAGCGACGTTCAGGGTGCCTCTGAGTTTGTTGACCACCAGGGTCGCCAGGGCTTCGCCATCGACATCTTCCGCGATGATCATCAGCGGTTTGCCCATTTTGGCGACTTGCTCGAGGATCGGAAGAAGGTCCTTCATGTTGCTGATTTTTTTCTCGTTGATCAGAATGTAGGGATCATCCAGGGAAGCTACCATTTTTTCCGGATCGGTTACAAAATAAGGTGAGAGATAGCCGCGGTCAAACTGCATGCCTTCCACAACTTCGAGGGTCGTGTCCATGCTCTTGGCTTCTTCCACGGTGATGACGCCTTCTTTGCCGACTTTATTCATGGCTTCGGCGATAATATTTCCGATGGTCGTATCATTGTTGGCCGAAATGGTGCCGACCTGAGCAATTTCACGCTGATCCTTGGTGGCTTTGCTCATGTTTTGAAGCTCTTTTACGACCACCTCGACGGCCGCATCAATGCCGCGCTTGATGGCCATGGGATTGTTGCCGGCTGCAACGAGCTTTTGTCCTTCTTCATATATTGAACGTGCCAGAATGGTGGCCGTGGTGGTTCCGTCACCGGCCATATCGCTTGTTTTGCTGGCGACTTCCTTGACCATCTGGGCACCCATATTTTCGAACTTATCTTCCAGTTCAATTTCTTTTGCGACCGTGACACCGTCTTTGGTGACCGTCGGAGAGCCCCAGGATTTATCCAGAACGACATTTCTCCCTTTAGGACCTAAAGTTACCACCACCGCATCTGCTAGAGTTCTAACCCCGTTCAGCATCGCCTCTCGGGCTTTCATGTCATATTTAATCAATTTACTCATCTTGATATATCCTCCTTAAAAAATATTAATTAGTCAATTATGCCAAGCACGTCGTCTTCGCGCATGATCAAGTATTCTTCACCACTGATTTTTACCTCGGTTCCGGAGTATTTACCGAAAAGAATCCGATCACCTTTTTTAACCTCGAGCGCGATCCTTTTTCCGTCTTCACCGACTTTGCCGTTACCGACGGCCGTCACTTTTCCCTCTGCAGGTTTTTCCTTGGCCGTGTCCGGAATGATAATGCCGCCTTTGGTGGTTGTTTCTTCTTCGACGCGTTGGACTAGAATTCGATCCTGTAATGGTCTCAATTTCATGGTTAAAAATCTCCTTTTACATTAACAAAATATTTTTCTGTAGTTGTAGCACTCATGTTTGATTCTCAAAAAGTAAGTTCTTCCGCTGCACGAAGCGGTCGTTGTCTCCACCCCCTTTCGAATTAGCTTATGTTTTAAATATGGTTATTATATTAAAATGTTAGGCAAGTTTTTTTTCGTAGATTTGATTTGTTTGAAAGTTAATCATGCTTTCTTGATTGTAAAGAGATAAAGCGAGGAATTTTAAAAAATTTTCTAAAGGTTCAGCCACATGAAGACACAAAAAAACTCATATGACGATTAAACTCTCGTCAAAAAAGAGTCATCTAACATTTTTTGAATCGGCTGAATCAGGTGGATTTGTCGCTGGACTGCTTTTTGATGCCCGCGTCGGTGGTGTCGGCTGATTTTTTCTGAACTGATTTGCTCTCTTCAGTCTTTTTTTGAGAAGACTTGGTGGGTTTTTTGGATTTGTCGGCATAATCGGTTACATACCAGCCGGTACCTTTCAGGTGAAAGGTGCTCTGGGATACGAGTTTGTGGAGTTTACCCGAGCAGTGGTTGCATTTGGTAAGGGGCTTATCTGAAAATTTTTGCAGCGCTTCCTCAATGTTCCCGCATTTGGTGCATTCATATTCGTAGATCGGCATTTTGAAACATCTCCATTATTTTTAACGTCCCTTTAAACCCGGATCCGACGCTAGCTGGTAAATATATAGTCAGTAACCTCGGATTGTCAAGATTCAATTTCCATCCATTCAATTTCCATCAGGGATTGCGCAAATCCTCATACGGTACGCGCCAATCGTTGTAAAATTCCAGGACCTTCAATAGACCTTCAATTTGGACAAGGTGCAAAATATCATGAGTCCGGTGGTGGACCCGCTTTTCCTCAGCCATGCGTTCTTCACTGGAAGCATCAAAGCTTTGAAGAAACTTGCTGAACCGCACGATGTGGATTAATTCGTGGGTGATGATGTAAAGAGAAAAAGGAAACAGCTCAATATCCGGTGTGCCCTCCAAGGTCGACCGGATTGTGTGATCCTGCAGGCAGATTTTATAAAAATCATAGGTTGCCGATCCCAATGACGTATTTCTGCGTCGTCCCCTGTAACGAATAATTTGCGCAAACGGGCCGTCTATGATTTCCTCATTGACCAGCTCTGCCAGGGTCCTGACATCATATCGCGGGCCGAGCCATTGACTGGCAGACATTTTATAATGATTGCTGACAAGCTCTTCTGCCATGGCGACGGCGTTGTTGACGATTTTAATTTGCTTGGGGCTGAAGGTCTTGCGTTTTTGCATCGTACTCCGGCGAAATAGATTGTAAGAATCCCTTGAGGGATTGGTTTTACCCGTGCTCAATTCAGGCTCAAGTGAAGTTGTAACAGCCTCACTCAGTAAAACAAATCTGTTAGGCATTTGATTATATATCGATAAACCTGATTAATATCAAGCCCGAGGGTGAAGCATGTTTATTTGGTCCCGAAAAAAGGTGTAGACACAAACCCATCGGTTGTGTTAGATAACCAGGTTACTAAGCGAAATGTCTTTAATGCATATTTTTACCAGAAAGGGAGGTGATGAATTGGGTAGTGTTGTAAAAAAGCGCAGAAAAAAAATGCGAAAGCACAAACATAGAAAATTATTGGCCAAAACACGTCATCAGAGAAGGAAAGGTAAATAATGATACCGGCAATCTTTTCTGGATCTAGCTAAAAGCACCGGGCATGTAAAATGCGTCGGTGCTTTTTTGTGGCGTTCACATATCCACTATCTTTTCAACAAATCGGATTTGGAATTCAGAGACGTCCAGCGGTTATTCCGGGTATTCTTTGAGGTATTTCAAAAACTCTGACTCGGTTGAGAGTATCAGGGTATTTTTTTCGTCCAGGGATTGATCATAGGTTTCAAGCGTTTGCACAAACGAATAAAATTCGGGATCAACGCCATAGGCCTCGGCATAAATGATGGTCGCTTCGGCATCGGCTTTACCCTTGATTTCCTGGGCCGTGCGATATGCCTCCGACGTTATTCTCTGCAACTCCCTTTCTCTTTCACCTAATATTTTCTGGGCCTCACCCCTGCCTTCGGAGCGATATTTTTCAGCAATTTGCTTGCGCTCGGCAATCATTCGATTATAGACGGATTTTCTGACCTGTTCGACATAATTTATCCGTTTTATTTTTACGTCAACCAGTTCGATGCCGAACTGCGCCAGTTTGGGCTGAGCCTGCTTCAGGATTCCCTGGGTGATTTTTTCGCGGCCGACGGACACCGCATAAGAAGTTCTGATGCGGTCTTCAATTTCGACATCAGACGTATCGAGCAAACGGGAGGATTTGCGAACGGTCTCGATCAGTGAATAGGAGGTAATAAAATTCCTCACGGCCGGGTCGATAATATCGTTGAGTTTGCCGACGGCGTTAAACTGGTTGTTGACGGTCTGAAAAAACTTGACGGGGTCCGTAATTTTCCAGCGGGCAAAGGTATCGACCCAGATAAAGGTTTTATCCAGGGTGGGAATCTGACCCGGATCACCGTCCCAGTCCAGCAGGTTTTTAGCAAAATAATTGGCACGCTGGATGAAAGGTACCTTAAATCTAAGTCCCGGATCTGTTTTCGGCTGTCCAACGATTCTGCCGAACTGGGTGATGATGACCTGTTGGGTTTCATCGACGGTGTAGGCCGCGTTGTAAACGAGGAAGGCTGCCACAGCAATTATTATAATAACAAGAATTCCTTTATTTTTCATTTTTCAGCACCAATTTGTTTTCCAATATTCAGTAAAGGTAGAAAATTTTTCTGATCTGCATCGATGATATACTTGGCACCCAGCTTCGGAAAAACTTTTCCCATGGTCTCGAGGTACATTCGCCGCTTGGTGACATCCTTGGCCTTGGCATACTCCTGGTATATCGAGGTGAACCTGGCGGCGTCACCCTTGGACCGGTTGACGCGATTCAAGGCATAGCCTTCCGCTGTTTTGATGGTACGGTCGGCTTCACCACGCGCTCGCGGAATGGACTTATTGTATTCTTCTTTGGCCTGATAGATCAGTTGTTCTTTTTCCTGAGTCGCCTGGTTGACCTCGTTAAAAGACGGCTGCACGGGGCCGGGAACATTGGTTCTTTTCATTTCGATGGTGACGATATGGATACCGGTTTCGGCCTGGTCCAGTTCTTTTTGCAGTAGTCCGCGGGCCTCCACCGCAATTTCATCCCGTTTGCTGATGACCTCGTTGATACTGCGGTCCCCCACCACCAGTCGCATCGAAGCTTCGGACATATCGGTGAGGATTCTGCGGACGTCGCGCACCTTAAATAAATAATTGTACGGATCTTTAACCCGG
>Ga0316191_10000617_pt1 | contig 23406 bp, 23 predicted proteins | sample Eddworburr2cm_MG_FD_204928 | JGI IMG/M metagenome (GOLD analysis project Ga0316191, IMG submission 204928) | Coastal sediment microbial communities from Maine, United States - Eddy worm burrow 2 cm | ecosystem: Environmental > Aquatic > Marine > Coastal > Sediment | place: USA: Maine... | reverse complement strand
CCGGAGTGGCTACCACAAACCTGGCTTCCTCAATATCGTGGTAGCGATATGACTCGCCGTCCACCGTTCCAACCTGGAATTTCTGCGGGGATTTGGATTCGAGCCTCGAGACCGCCGCATCAAATTTGTCGCGATCCGACAGCTCAACACGAAATACGGGAAGGAGCCCGTCACCATAAATTGCGAAGACGGAATCGCGGTCGATGCCGGCATCCCGCAATCCCTGCACGCTCATCAGGCTAGTGAATTCATCGACAAATTCCTGTAACTGCTTCGCTTTTTCCGCGCCCCCCTCCTGGTCGGCAAGCTCAACCAGGTGTTCCGAGACCTGGTAGCGTAAAATGCGCTGATAGCCTGACAACGTCTTGTCGACCACCGGCTCGAACTTATCCATAAGGTCGTCCGGCAGCGGCTTGGTGAACGCCATGACATACGGCGTTTCTGCCGGAATGTATTGCAGCAGTTGCCCCGACTCCTGGGCCACGTCGCCTTTGCAAGCAGCAAGCCCGAAAATAATCGCGCTAACACCAACAACAGTGCGGAAAAAGTGATTCATTGAATTCATCCTCTGAAAAATCGAGCCAAATTGTACGCAGACCCGGTCTGATAGCAATATTCCCGGTCACACACGACGAACTCCGCAACATCGCCGCTGCGGGGTCATATCAATCTCGAAGACGAATGAAGTTCTGCTTTCTGACGGTCTGGTATTCGCGTTGGCCGCGCGCCGTCTTGCAAGTACATTAACAAGGTACACTCCCCTGATGCAAATAGCCGATGTCACCAAAGCAGACCTTGATGCCGTGTTGGCTCTTAACGAATCGTCCGTGCCGCACGTCAGCAGTATTGACCTCGAAAAAATGCGTTGGTTCGCCGAGCGTGCGTTCTATTTTCGTGTCGCGCACGTTGGTGGACGCTTTGCCGGTTTCCTGATTGGACTCAGGCCGGGCCTCGACTATGGCAGCGAGAATTATCGGTGGTTTTGCCAGAACTATATCGATTTCGGCTACATCGATCGGGTGGCCGTCGCGCCTGAGGCGCGCCGGCTTGGAGTTGCATCGACGCTGTATGACGATTTCGCCAACGAACTGCAGGGCCAGGTGAAAGTGATGACCTGCGAGGTGAACATCCGGCCGCCAAACGATGCGTCCATGCGCTATCACGAATTGTACGGCTTCAAGAGAATTGCGAGCCAACAAACCGAAAACGGGCAAAAAGAGGTCGCCCTGATGGAGAAAAGACTGTGAGTGATACCAGGGCCAACAGGGAACTGGATGTAATCGTATTCGGCGCGACCGGGTTTACAGGAATGCTGGTCGCCGAGTATCTCGTTCGGCAGTACGGCGTCGGCCGCGACCTGAAATGGGCCATTGCCGGGCGCAGCGCGTCAAAACTGGCGGACGTCAAAGATAAGCTGGGCGAAGACGCGGCGGCCTTGGAAACCATTGTCGCCGACAGCTATGACGATGCCGCGCTGGCGTCGCTCGCCGCCAGGACCCGGGTCGTTTTGACGACCGTCGGCCCCTACGCCCTCTACGGTTCGAAACTTGTGGCCGCATGCGTTGAGGCGGGAACCGACTACTGCGACCTGGCGGGCGAGGTCCACTGGATGCGCGAAATGATCGATGCACACAATGATCGTGCTCGCCAAACCGGCGCCCGCATCGTTCACAGCTGCGGCTTCGACTCCATTCCATCGGACATAGGCGTGTGGTTTTTGCAGGATGCCGCGCAGCGTTCGCGCGACAGCTGTTGCCAAAGCATCACAACATACGTGAAGGCGACCAAGGGTACGCTCAGCGGCGGCACGATGGCCAGCATGATGAACACGGTCGAGCTGGCGAAACAGGACCGCTCGCTTGCAAGAACCCTTGCAAATCCCTACGCGTTGAATCCCGACCGCAACTACAAAGGTCCCGACCAGCGTGATCAGCAAAAAGCCGTATTTGACGCGGATGCTGATTGCTGGACCGCGCCATTCATTATGGCCGGCATCAACACGCGGGTGGTTCGGCGCAGTCACGCGCTGGCGAATTTTCCCTATGGACACGACTTCAGCTATCGAGAAGTGACGCTGACGGGCAAGGGCGCCGGAGGCTGGTCGAAAGCGACGCTACTTACGTTGGGTCTCGGCGCAATGGTCCTGGGAATCGCGTTCGACCCGACGCGCAAACTACTGCAGAAATTCGTATTACCCGAGCCCGGCGAAGGACCAAGCCCTGAACTGCAGCGCAGCGGTTTCTTTAACCTGATGCAGATCGGCAAGCTACCAGATGGAACCGTTCTACAAACTCGTATTACGGGCGACCAGGACCCGGGTTACGGCTCAACAAGCAAGATGCTCTCGGAGGCCGCAATCTGTCTCGCGAAAGACGATCTCGATGGGCCTGGCGGCGTGCTGACGCCGGCCACAGCGATGGGCGGTGCCCTGCTCGAGCGCCTGCGCGCGAATGCCGGACTGACCTTTGACGTAATTGACTAGCGAGCAGCTACTCCCGAGTAGTGCAGGTCCGGATCGAACTTCTCGCCAGCCTCAATTCGAATCGGAAGGCGATTGCGCGGCGATGCGACCGGGCACGTAGAAAAATCGTTGAATGCGCACGGCGGACTGTACGACTTGTTGAAGTCGAGAATCAGCTTGCCATTCTCATCTGGCGTTGCCGTATACAGGAAGCGTCCCGCGCCGTAGGTATCGTCGCGATCGGTTGCGTCACTGAATACAAAAAACAGGCTATCGCCTGACGCCTGCGCCTCAAGTTCATATTCGACACCGCCTACCTCAAAAGTCACGGTACCCGGCGATATCGGATTCTGCTGGAACCCCTCGATGACCGTGTTGACGGTAATCACGCGTGGCTCGTCGTACCCGTGAAAAGTAGCGTTTATCCGCCACTTTGGATCGATGTCGTAATATGGCAACGGACCGAATGATTTGACCCACGGGTGCTCATAATCCCGAACCCTGATCGCCAGCTTTCCGCCTCGCTCAATCACGCTCCAGGCTATTGAGCCATGCGACACCGCTACGTATTCGCCCGAGGTATCGGGCGGCAATGTGATTTCCGATATCGCCTGATCGTCACTGAAAACCTCCACTCCGTCATTCACGAGCAATCGGATTTCCTCGCCAGTCACCTGGATCTGGCCAACCCACGCAGCAGCCGTGGCCGGCAGGACGATGTCGTTGCCAGAATCAGAGCCAATCGAGAATGCGCCTTCTTCGAGCCAATACAATCCGACCTGGGTCAGAAAACCGTTAGGCGCAAGCAGTCGCTCCAGCCGTCCGGCCCGCCAGTCCATCACCTCCTGCTCATACGCAACGAGGTCGATTTCAGGCTCTGCGCGTCCACACGACGTGGCCAGCAGTGCCAGCAACGGAACAAACAGGACTTTCTTCATTTTGAGCTTCCAATTTACGTATCAATTCACACACCGGATCTCTATAATCCGCGCCCACTCTCTTTGGCGCCGCCCTGATGTCTGATATTTCCAAACTTCGCAATGTCGCGATTATCGCGCATGTTGACCATGGCAAAACCACCCTGGTCGACCAGATGCTGCAACAATCCGGGACCCTTGGTCCTCGCGCCGCAACACCCGATCGCGTCATGGACTCGGGTGATCTGGAGCGCGAGCGCGGCATTACTATCCTGTCGAAGAACACTGCCGTCAACTGGAATGATTACCACATCAATATTGTGGACACACCGGGCCATGCTGACTTCGGCGGCGAAGTTGAACGCGTACTGTCCATGGTCGACAGCGTGTTACTCCTCGTTGATGCTGTCGAGGGCCCGATGCCACAAACACGATTCGTCACGCAGAAGGCGTTCGCGCAGGGGCTGGTGCCGATCGTTGTAGTAAACAAGATTGATCGCGAAGGCGCGAGGCCCGACTGGGTGATCAACCAGACCTTCGATCTGTTCGACCGCTTGGGCGCGACTGACGAACAGCTCGACTTCCCGATCATCTATGCTTCGGCACTCGAGGGCTACGCCGGCAATAGCCCAGATACGCGCAGCGGCGACATGACTCCCCTGTTCGAGAAAATCATCGAACATGTGCCACATCCCGAGGTCGATCCCGATGGCCCGCTGCAGTTTCAGGTTTCGAGTCTCGACTACGATACCTACGTTGGCGTACTCGGTATCGGCCGCATTCGCCGCGGCACCATCACCGCCAACTCAGCGGTTGCCGTGGTCGCGCCGGACGGCTCGTCCCGACGTGCACGCGTTTTGGAGCTGTTTGGCTTTCACGGGCTCGAACGTAGACGTGTGGAGAGCGCCTCCGCGGGCGATATCGTGGTTTTCAGTGGCATCGAAAAGCTCGGCATCTCGGACACGCTGTGCGACCCAAACCACGAGGAAGCATTACCTGCCCTTACTGTCGACGAGCCGACCGTCAACATGACGTTTCAGGTCAACAAGTCCCCGTTCGCCGGCCAGGACGGCAAATACCTGACCAGCCGGCAGATTCGTGAGCGTCTCGACCAGGAACTGAAACACAACGTCGCCTTGCGCGTCGATAATACGGGCGACCCGGACAAGTTCCGCGTCTCCGGGCGTGGCGAACTGCACCTGTCGGTGCTCGTCGAGACCATGCGCCGCGAAGGATTTGAGTTGGCCGTTTCGCGCCCCGAAGTCATCATGCATGACGTCGATGGTGTCGAGCACGAGCCCTGGGAACAACTGACCGTCGACTTCGACGAGGAATACCAGGGTGCCGTTATGACGCGACTGGCAGATCGCAAAGGTGAACTGCAAAACATGTTCCCTGACGGCAAGGGCCGCATTCGTCTCGACTACAAGATCCCCACGCGCGGCCTGATCGGCTTCCGTACCGAGTACCTGACGGCGACGTCCGGCACGGGTCTTATCTACCACGTTTTCGACACGTACGCGCCGCGGGTGGCCGGAGCGATTGCACAACGTAACAACGGCACGCTGGTCTCCATGGTCAAGGGCAAGGCGCTGGCCTATGCGCTGTTTAACCTGCAGGAACGTGGCAAGCTTTTTATTGGCCACGGTGCCCCGGTTTACGAAGGTATGATCATCGGTATCCATAAACGCGATAACGACCTCGTGGTGAACCCGACCAAGGCGAAACAACTAACCAACATTCGCGCTGCCGGTACCGACGAGAACCTGATACTGACAACGCCGCTGAACTACTCGCTTGAGCAGTCGCTGGAGTTTCTCGACGACGACGAACTCCTTGAAGTAACGCCCCATAATCTCCGGCTACGCAAGAAGCTGCTGACAGAAACGGATCGCAAACGGGAATCTCGCCAGAAAGCATCGTGAGCGACGCAGCCGCACTGGCGTTTGCCGACCTGCAGCCCGAGGATATTCTCGCGACACTGGAGGACTTCGGCTTCGCCTGCGACGGTCGCTTCCTCGCGCTCAACAGCTACGAGAATCGCGTCTACCAGGTTGGCATCGAAGATGAAGCGCCGATAGTCGCCAAATTCTACCGTCCGGGGCGATGGAGTGATGCTGCGATCCTCGAGGAACACGAGTTTGCCGCGACGCTTGCCGCGCAGGAAATCCCGGTTGTTCCACCTTTGGAGCACCTGAACGAAACACTGCACCACTCGGGTCACCATCGCGTTGCGGTCTACGAAAACCACGGCGGGCGCGCACCCGATCTCGACAACTTCGAATTGCAGAAGCAACTGGGGCGGCTCGTCGCTCGTATTCATCTTGAGGGAGAAGTCTCGAGGTTCAAACACCGCCCGGGCATTGATATCGACACCTACGGTACCGAGTCCGTCGAATACCTGCTCGAGAACGACTTCATCCCTGAAGACAACCGTGCGGCCTACGAGAGCATTATCGATCTCGTATTGGATGGCGTTGAGGCATGCTATGAGCGTGCCGGTAGCGTTCGTGAAATTCGTCTGCACGGCGACTTCCATCCCGGCAACGTTCTCGTTCGGGGCGAGCAGCTGCACATTGTCGATCTCGACGATGCGCGCCACGGCCCTTCTGTACAGGACTTGTGGATGTTCCTCTCCGGTGATCGCGAGGAACAGACGCCACAGCTGACGGCCCTACTGGAGGGCTATACGGCATTCCGGACTTTCGATGCTCGCGAATTACACCTGATTGAGGCACTTCGCAGCCTGCGCATCATGCACTACGCGGCATGGCTTGCGCGCCGGTGGGAGGACCCCGCATTCAAGGTCGCGTTTCCCTGGTTCGACAGTCGTCGTTACTGGGACGACCATGTTCTCGCGCTGCGCGAACAGGTCGCTCTGATGCAGGAACGGCCCCTGGAGTGGCTGGATTACTAGCGCGAGGGCAAGCGCTGCTTGCGGGGCCCGATCTCGAAGCGATCGATCCAACGCGAAAAGGTCGCTTTGCTAAGTTCCTCTAATGGGCCGATCGAGCCCTCAGTGTGGCGACGGATTGCGTCGGGATCCACATTCCCCTCTTCGGCTTTAAGCGTCTCCCGGTGAGCAGGGACAGTTAACCAGCGTTCGATGAGCGGCCGACTCACTTCAAGGTGAAACTGGAAGCCATAGGCATGCTCACCGTGGCGAAACGCCTGGACTGGACTTGCCTCCGAACCCGCCAGAACCTCGACATCCGGCGGCAACGTAATGCCGTCCTCGTGCCACTGAAATACTTCCTGCGTGGGAGCGAAAGTCGACAGCACGGGATCTTTGAGGCCTGCGCCAGTCATCTCGACGTCATGCCAGCCAATCTCCCGCGTCGCATTCCTCGATACCGTTCCTCCCAGCGCTTTTGCAAGCAATTGGGCACCGAGACAGATACCCAACACCGACATGTCGCGTTCCACCGCTTCGCGAATGATGTCGACCTCCGTGATCAGGTTCGGGTGGGTATCGATCTGGTCTGAGTTCATCGGCCCGCCAAGGATGATCAGGGCCTCGTATCGGTCCAGAGTTGGACGCGAATCGGGATCTCGTCCGAAATTGACGTAACGAATCCGAAATCCAGCGTTCTTCAACAAGGGATCAAGTGTGCCGAGCGGCTCATAGGGAACATGCTGGAATACCAGCACTTTGGGTCGTGCCATTAGTCGCGTCCGAAACTTTTCATTGCACTGCTGTAGCCGTACTACTAAAGTTGATCTCGCTTGGCAACAGCGCATTTCCGGGAACTCTGTGCAATGAAATGGCTCTGAACTAGGCAGTCAACGGACTCGTACGGAACCCAACCCACTTGATCGACAAAATACGCTTTGCATCGTTTGCCAGTTTCGCCGTAATTCTGTCGGCAGGCTGCGCCTCGACCGTAACGATGGAAATGCCGACGATTCCCGAGCCTCGCATGGACAAAATACCGGTCGACGTGGCGGTCCGGATGCCGGCGGAGTTCGAGCATTATGTGCATGTTGAAGAAGTGCTTGGTAAGGATACGTGGACCATCGACCTCGGCCGATCCAACGCCTCGTTCTTTACCCAGCTTTTTGACCACATGTTCGATTCCTTGATCGTCCTGGGACCGGACGATGACCCACGTGACTTCCAGTTCGACGCCCTGATTGAACCCACTATCGAAGGATTCGAGTTTTCGGTGCCGAGTCAGAGTCAGTCGGAGGCTTTTGCGGTCTGGATCCGATATCGCATGTCTATTTTCGACAGTATTGGTAACCGGGCCTCCAGTTGGACGGTCAGCGCCTACGGCAAGAGCGAGAAAGAGGGCCTCGGTGGGTCGGATTCACTGCGTCGCGCCGCGGTCCTGGCCATGCGCGACGCAGCTGCACTTATCATCATGCAGATGGAAAAAGCCACCAATATTCGCCAGTTGGCCGATGGACCACTCGATACCGGGGACACTTCGCCTGTTGAAATGCAGGCTGATGCCTCGACGTCACCGGAAAGTGAAGAACCGGCCAGTGTAATTGGTATATTTGTTATCGGAGGAATCGACGATGCCGCTGAGTAAGTTCCTGATCGCCGGCGCCACACTGTGCCTGACGGGCTGCGTTACCGCGCACGTCGAAGACGACCGCGAGACGACAACCGGACTGGCTGAAGGTGAGTCTATTGTCATTATGGCCAAGAGTTATCACCAGGGTAACGAGACGGAGGCCGACTACATCACTTGCATCGAAAGTGCACTCGAGAGCGGCTCCAAAGGCATCAAGGTGGTTCCTCACCAGCAGTTCGTCGATGAGCTTTTTCCCTGGTTCGAACCTCGCACCGCGCCGGCAGATACCAAAGGCTTGCCCGCGCTGATGCAGCGCCCTGGTGTTGCAGCGGCGGTCAAGGACCTCGGCGTTCGCTATATCGTCTGGCTGGATGGTGACACGGAACGCGTTGCAGAGGGCGGTAGCCTGTCCTGCGCGGCAGGCCCCGGCGGCGGCGGCTGTTTCGGCTTCGCCTGGTGGCAAAATGACGCTGACTACGATGCATCAGTGTGGGATCTCATTGACTACGAGTCTGCCGGTACCGTTTCGACCGATGTCAGCGGCACGTCATTTCTGCCAGCACTGGTCATACCAATTCCATTGATCGCTCGTACGCAGACAAGAGCCTGCAAGGGCCTTGCGCAACAGTTACGGGCGTTTATCGTCCAATAGCACGACCCTAGTAGAGCCGACCCGCCCGGATGAACGCCGCCTTGTAGAACGGTGACTCCAGTGACGCGACCGATACCGAACGCCCCGATTGCGGCGCGTGAACAAAGCGCTGCTCGCCCAGGTACATTCCAACGTGTGACATCTTTCCTTCGATACTGAAGAACAGCACGTCACCGGCCTGCAGCTCATAGCGATCAACGGTTTTCGCAGCTGACCAGAGCTGGCCGGTGGTGCGCGGTACACTAACGCCCGCATGCGAGTACGAATAGTGCACGAGGCCGCTGCAATCAAAGCCGCTGGGGGAGCTACCACCGTAGCGATAAGGGACACCAACCTGGTCGAGGGCAATCGAGGCGGCTCTGTCACCCGCAACAGTGTGTCTGACCACAGAGGCAGACGGTGGATTCGAGCTGCACGCGGCCATCGCCAACACAGTGATTGCTAAGGAAAAAAACCGAATCGCACGGCGCGGCTGCGTTATCATCTGCGTCATTCTGATCGTCATCGGCTCGTAGCTTACGCCAAGAGGCCTTAATCCGGTATGAACTGCTTCTCAGCTTACACAGACATCCATCGCCGCTGGCTGCTGCCTGCGCTGGCAATGCTGCTGGTCGCCTGCGGTGTGCCGGATTCGGAGTCGGCGGATCGGACCAACAGCAACGAATACAGCGTGCACTATACGATTGAGCCCGACCCTGCGACTTCAACCGTGCATGTTTCAATGCGCCTCTCGCAACCGCCGAGCCTGTTACGCGAACTGTCATTTGCAGTCGCCCCGAGCATCAGCGATATCAAGGGTAAGGGCGATCTGGACGTGCGCGCCGGTCGAGCTCACTGGCTGCCGCCAGCTGACGGCGGCACGCTCGAGTGGCGAGTCGCTGTAAATGAAGAACGAGAAAGCGGTCGCTTCGACGCACTTCTGAACGCGGACTGGGGCATCTTCCGGGCGGAGGACATTATTCCACGGGCGCGCGCGCGAACGCGCAAAGGCGCGGTTTCGAGAACGACACTCGCGTTCGACCTGCCCGCCGGCTGGTCTGCAATATCCGAGTACTCGGCCACGTCCCAACCGATTGTCGTTGACCGGCCCGGGAGGCGCTTCGATCAGCCAGCCGGGTGGATGGCGATGGGCAGGCTTGGCGTTCGCCGCGAGATCATCAGTGGCAGCAGGGTCGCGGTTGCAGCTCCCGAAGGGCACGACGTCCGTCGCATGGAGATGTTGGCCCTGCTCAACTGGACCCTTCCGGAACTGAATTCGATCCTGCCTGATACATTGCCACGGCTGACGATCGTCAGTGCGGGCGATCCAATGTGGCGCGGCGGCTTGTCGGCACCCTCTTCCTTTTTCCTGCATGCCGATCGCCCATTGATTAGCGAGAACGCAACCAGTCCGTTATTGCATGAGCTCATGCACACGGCTCTGGGTATAAGGCCTCCCGATGGTTTCGACTGGATTGCCGAAGGGCTGGCCGAGTATTACAGCATCGAATTGTTGCGCCGCGGCAGGGCAATAACGGCTCGCCGCGCCGCCATAGCATTCGAACAGCAAGCCGCGTGGGCGCAACAAGCGACGACGCTCTGTGCCAAAACATCGACCGGTGCCACGACGGCGCTCGCGGTGACCGTGTTCAAAAAACTGGACCGGGAAATCGCGGAGAAAACTGACGACAGCATGACACTCGACGCGCTACTGCCACTTATCGCCGGACAAGAGCCCGATTTGTTGATGCTGGTCGGCGCTTTCGAGCAACTCGCAGGCTCTGTACCTGACACACTTCACATCGATAAGCTGCCCGGCTGCCGTACTATTGCGCCGCCCCCCAAAGAAAACTGATCAACGTAATCTGAATAACAGCATGGACGAACGTCACGACCTTGAACTCATACTGCGATCGCAGACGCCGATAGTCATTATCGAGTCGCAGGATGAGCAGCGCATGCTGGAGATGTTGCAGGTTATTACGATTTCACGGGCCAATGATTCGTACATGCCCCTCTTCCGCTGGACGATCACGGATGGCCTGCAACGAATCGATATTGCGCTGGAACCGCAGGCGATCAACTCCGAACCGACTGACGTCCTGAAGCACATTCGGGCCGTCTCCAAACCTGGCGTCTACGTCCTGCTCGACTTTCACCCCTTTCTTGAAGACCCCGTGCATGTTCGCCTGCTCAAGGATATCTGCATCCGAGCCCGTGAGGTTCATCGACAGATCGTACTCATCAGTCACAAGGTCAAGATGCCGCAGGAGCTCGAAAGCTTTTGCGCACGCTTCGAAATTGCGTTGCCATCCAAGCAAGAGCGCGCACGCATTATTAAGAAAGCAGCGCATGACTATGCAAAGGAGAACCCTGGCCGCCGCGTAAAAGTTGACGCCAAGGCGCATGAATTGCTGATCCAGAATCTCGCCGGCCTGACCTTTGCCGATACCGAGCGACTCGCCCGTAACGCGGTCTATCTGGATGGCGCCATAACGCACAGCGACCTCCCGGGCGTGATGCAAGCGAAGTACGAGCTTCTGAACCGCGGCGGCGCGCTGCAGTTCGAGCACGACACAGCCCGCTTCAATGATGTTGGCGGGCTGTCGCGCCTCAAGGCCTGGCTGACGCAACGTCGCCCTGTCTTCCGCGGCGACAAAAGCGCCGCGCATCTCGACACCCCAAAGGGCATCCTGCTGCTGGGCGTGCAAGGTTGCGGCAAGAGCCTCGCCGCCAAGGCCACGGCGGGCATCTTCGGCGTACCGCTGTTGCGCCTCGATTTCGGAACGATCTATGACAAGTATCACGGTGAAACAGAGCGCAAGTTGCGTGAATCACTGAAGACCACAGATGTAATGGCACCATGCGTTCTCTGGATCGACGAAATTGAAAAAGGTATCGCCGGACGCGGAGGCGAAACGGGTACGAGCCAACGCGTCCTCGGCTCTTTTCTGACCTGGATGGCAGAGCGCAAGAGCCAGGTTTTCGTCGTGGCCACGGCTAACGACATCAGTACGTTGCCGCCTGAACTCGTTCGCAAGGGAAGATTCGATGAGATCTTCTTTGTGGATCTGCCGACCGGCGAAGTACGGCGTTCAATTCTGGGCATTCACCTGACCAATCGCCACCAGGCTCTGAAGCACTTCGACCTCAACAAACTGGCGAGGGCGACAAGGGGTTTTTCCGGGGCGGAAATAGAACAAGCGATTGTCTCATCCCTGTATGCCGCTCACGCAAAAAGCGAGCCGCTGGCGACGGACCACGTTCTCGCTGAAATCGAGGCTACCCGCCCACTGTCGGTTGTCATGGCTGAGCGCATCAGCGCCATGCGAGACTGGGCGTCCGGCCGCACCGTCCCCTGCGACTAGTTTCATTTAACTTAAACCTATATTTACCTGACCTTGCCTGATTGAGCGGCAGTCGCCGCGTGATAGACTGTGTGGATGGCTAATGAGAACAAAAACATCAATGAATTAGTCTCTGACGACGATCCAACTGCCGAACTTGAAGCAGTGACGTTTAGGCAGGACCTTGTGCCGCAAAATGAGGTTCAGCGAGAATCCGACGAGCACACCAGCGACCTTGAGAAAAAGGTCAGCGATGATGCACAAACGATCGGCAGGCTCCGCTACGACATTGAGCAACTGCGCTCCAGATGGCTGGGACTGGAAGCGGAGATAGAAGCGCGTGAGGAACTCACGCAGAGGCTGACAGCCGAGCTGAATGAGTTGCGCGATGCCCTGGCGCGCAAGGAGAAACTGCTCAAATCCCGCGACACCAGGATCAAGTCGTTAAAGCTCGAGATTCGTGATCGCGACGAGTATCACCGCACCGCAACCGTAAAGCTCGAAGAAGAAATCAGCGCGGCACTCAAAACGACACATGCCATTCCGGAGCCACCGGCAACGTCGCCCACGCAGCCTGGCGAAGTTCACGACCAGGCTCGTTTGGAACGCACCGAGGCTTACGCCGACGCCTTGCGGCGCAAGCTCCAAGACGTGCTCGCTTCGCACGACGACCTCGAGCGCGAGCGTGAGTATCTGGCCGCATCGCTCAATCGTTCTACCGAGCAGGGACGGCAGTTGGCCGAGGAACTTGCGGTAATCAAGGACGACAAGAGCGCGCTTGAGCAGGACCTTGCGGCCATCAACGATAAGCATGTCGACGAAATGCGAATGCTGCGATTTGAACTTGGCGAAGCGCAGGAAACGGTTGCGCAAAATGAAGAGCTCAACCACCAGCTTGCGTCCGACCTCGTCGATACGCGCGGCTTCAAGAAAGAACTGGAACGGATGCTGTGCGACAACGACGAGCAGTCCAAGGCCCGCATCGACGAACTCGAGAAGCAACTCGCGAAAATGACGCGGGTTGCGAAAGACTTTGAGGAGAAGCTGGACGCTCGCAGCGAAGCGATTAATGTTCTTCTGGGGGAACTCGCCCGCAAGTCCGAGCAGATCGAATCGATCGGCGAGATTGGCGAGGTTATCTCGGACATCGATGTGCGAATCTCGGAGCAGTTCGATGAAGACGAGGACCTGCCACTCTCATCGCACAAGGCACACGATCGCGTGGCGCGCGTATTGCTCGGCAAGGTCGGAGACAAATTGCTGCGCTTCCCGCTGTTCAAGGATCGGCTCACAATAGGCCGCACCGAAGACAATGACATCCAGCTCAACGCGGCATACATCAGCCGCCGACACGCTGTCGTGCAGACCGATGGCGACGCGACGCGCGTCATCGACTGGGGTAGCAAGAACGGTGTATATGTCAACTCGAAGAAGGTCACTGAGCATTTCCTGAAGAACGGCGACGTCGTCACGATTGGTAACGTTCACTTCCGCTACGACGAGCGCCCGAAGCGCGACAATTGAAATGTGAGGATAATCACGCTCTTTTCTGTCCGAGTGGTCTAGAGTTTCCTTCTGACACATGGAAGTGAGACAGGAAGATGCTCAGCACGACTGCAGGGAAGTCCGCCGCCCTGAGCGAAACGCAAGAATTAACGCGTAACACCGGGCACCTGGTATCCAAGAAACTCTGGTTGCCCAAGTTGTTGTACGACGCACTTCCATATTTCTACCTCGCGTCAGGTTTTGCCGCGTTTCTTGCGACCTTGTACATCAGCGAATGGTTCTGGGTCTTACCCCACTACCTGCTGTTCTCGGCCGGCTGCATTCATCTCGGCCTGCTTGTCTACCGTCGCCGGCACAGAAACGATCGTACAGAGGCTTGACCTTGACTGACGGCTAGGCAACGATAACGGCCCCTCAACAAAGGCGCCGCCACGTGAGCGAAAAGCAGTCCCCCCTTGCCAAATCCCTGAAGAAGGAAGCCGCATTGTTTGCTGGCCTGCTCTTCGTTGGCCTGATTCTATTGCCGATCTGCATCTGGTTCGTCGGCAAATCCGTATTCGGAGCCTATGGCGGGGCAGGCTACGCCGACTTCTTCGGCACGCTGAGTGGCAAGATTCGATCTGGCGATGTCGTGGCCTGGTTCCTGGTCCTCTCGCCGTGGCTGGCCTGGCAATGCCTGCGATTAATGGCATTTGGCTGGCGCGCAGTTGGAAAAGTGTGAACCCTCTCACAAATTTGGCATGTCGAATCGCGGTATACGCACGTGGTTTATAGTAAATCGAGATGTCTTCATGCATTCTGTGTTGTACTGGCTTAACTTAAGTTTTTGACGTTCCGGGTCACCCAAGCACACAGATGTTGGAGAAATTCACAAACTGGATAAAGGCGCGCTTCTCTGCAGAAGACCCTGCTCCTGTGCGGGATCTGACCAAGACCGGTACACACACGGCGCCGGCCCCGGTCGCCAGGAAACAGAAAGTGCCTCGTCCCAAACCCGATTTCGTGAACGCCGACCAGCATCTTGCCAGCAAAATCGAGGACAACGGGCCGGGCAAAAATGTCCTGATTCGCAATAAGTTCTTGCGTGAGGACACGGGGACCCACGAAACGCTGAAGATTCTCGACGACTCGCTTGTCGACTCGGGCGAAGAAACCGGTCTCGACCCCTACAACACGGGCGGCTTCGACCGCTCAAAGAACTGGGACCGACGCTTCAACAAATAGAAACGGCGACGTGTATTCTTGCGGCCGCTTCGATTAGTATTCGCGAGTGATTATGCGAATCTCTTTCGAACTCGACGACGACGACCTGCAACATTTCCGACTCATCATGGATGAGTCCCGAAAGGCCGCACGCCGGATGGCGCCTGAGGACATCGTCGCTGCCGCCGAGGAACTCCTCGCCGCGGCCCCGACATCGAAAGCACCCGGGTTCATCATGGAACGCCTGGAACGGCTCCGGCTCATGATACAGATGCTGTCGGACATCGAATGGCGACTGCCCCACAAGGACGCGTCCCGAGTCCTCAGCGCACTCGCCTATTTTGCTGAGCCCGAAGACTTGATTCCCGACCATATCCCGGGACTGGGGTTTCTGGACGATGCCATCATGATCGAACTCGTCGTCCGCGAATTAAAGCACGAGATCGAGGCTTACCAGGATTTTCGCGACTATCGCGAGCGCATGTCAGCCGATGGCGACAACAGCAACAAGAGTCGCGCAGGCTGGCTGGACGCCAGGCGCAAGGAGTTACAGGCTCGCATGCATCGTCGGCGTGGGCGCCGCAGCCGCCTCCTCCGCTAGGTCGAAATCACGGCCAGTAGTACAGGCCTACCCCGAGCAAACCCAGCCACATGGCGGCCTGCGCCCAGTACCGTGCCGCGTGATTTTTTGCCAGCGTATAGAAACTTGCTGCCGCGATCGCGGTCATACCGAGGAAGACGAGCAAACTCTTGAGCAGCGGTTCAAACTCGTGCTGCAAGCGTGGGTACTCGTCGCCAAGCACAAGGACGACGATGATGACGGCGGTTAGGCTGAAAGTGATCGCGAAACACGATCCAAGGATAATCAGCGTGACAGCAGACAATGGACGCATGAATTAATTTCCACAGCGGTTCATAAAGACCGCAAAACAGTTACGATTTATGACGAATCTGCCCTTGATCCAAGGACGCAGGAACACTAGCCTAGCCCAATTGCAGGTTATGCCGAAAGTTTTTCGGCAATTATGGAGAACGCTTTGACGAAACACGGAATTCGCCATCTCAACTGGTTCGCAGGTTTAGGACTCGCCATCCTTGCGTGGCCTGCGCTGAGCACCAATACGGCGCTCGATCAGAAAGGCTATCTCCATCCCGAGCCACGCCACGAGAACATTGGCGAGCTCGTTACCCAGTTCGTTCAGAAGTCGCATTACAACCATGTGGCGGTTGACGACGACTTGTCGTCACGAGTGCTCGATCTGTTCATCGAGTCGCTCGACGGCAATCGCATGTACCTGCTGAAAGGTGACATCGAATATTTCGAAACCTACCGATACCAGCTGGATGACCTCGTCAAAAGCAAGCCGCTCGACCCGGTGTTCGAGATGTTCGAGGTGTACCAGACGCGCGCGCGCGAGCGCTTGAAATTCGCCCTGACCCAGCTGGAGACCGAGCCGGATTTCTCAATTGATGAGACCTACCGCTTCGACCGTTCAGAAGAAGCCTGGGCCGAGTCTTCGGCGGAGCTGGACGAGATTTGGCGCCAGCGCGTCAAGAACGACGCCCTGAGTTTGGAGCTCGAGGAAGAACCCTGGGAAAAAATCCAGGAGGTCCTCACGAAGCGCTACAAGGGCTACCTGCGCCGATTGAACCAGGTGAACAACGATGATGTGTTCGAGCGTTTCATGAACTCGTTCGTGCACACGCTCGACCCACACTCCAGTTATCTGTCGCCACGCAACTCCGAGGAATACCGGATTCAGATGAGCCTGTCGTATTTCGGCATTGGTGCATCGCTGCAGACAGAAGACGACTTCGTCAAGATTGCGGGAATTATTCCGGGTGGCCCTGCAGCCATCGACGGTTCCCTCAAGCCGGAAGATCGTATTACGGGAGTCGGCCAGGGAGTCGATGCCGAAGTCGTTGACGTGATCGGCTGGCGTCTTGACGACGTGGTCGAGCTGATTCGCGGGCCGGCCAACTCGGTGGTACGCCTCGAAATCATCCCGGCCAACTCACTGCCCGGCAGTCCCAAGAAATTCATCGATTTGACGCGCGACCAGGTCAAGCTCGAAGAGCAGGCGGCCAAGAGCGAAATCGTCAAGATTCCACGCGACGGACGTGAGTGGTCTATCGGCGTCATCGACGTACCGAGCTTCTATCGCGACTACCGCGCGTTGAGCAATGGCGACAAGAATTACACGAGCACGACCAAAGACGTCAGGCGCCTGATCGAGGAACTCGAGGTTGAGGGTATCGACGGCCTGGTCATCGACCTGCGCGGCAACGGCGGGGGCCACCTGACTGAAGCTACCGCTCTGTCAGGCCTGTTCATCGACAACGGGCCGGTTGTACAGCTACGCAACTCGAATGGCCGCATCAGTCGCCTCGACGATCCCGACCCGGTTGCAAGGGTAGCCTACAACGGCCCGCTCGCAGTACTCGTTAATCGTTACAGCGCATCCGCCTCGGAGATCTTCGCTGCCGCAATTCAGGATTACGCCAGGGGCGTGATCGTCGGCCAGCAGACCTTCGGCAAAGGTACCGTGCAAAACCTGTATTCGCTGGACCAGTACCTGCGCAGCCAGGACGACGAGGGCTTCGGGCAACTAACACTAACGATTGGCAAGTATTACCGCGTAACGGGCGAGAGCACCCAGCACCGCGGTGTGGACCCTGACATTTCGTTGCCGTCACATATCAATGCCGAGCTCGTTGGCGAGAGTGTGCGTGACAGCGCCCTGCCCTGGGACACAGTGCCAACAACACGCTTCCGCGCCGGGAAGCCACTGGATAGCACAATCGAGTCGCTCACTGTCTCACACGCGGAGCGCGCGAAAGACGACCCGAATTTCCGGTTCCAGGTGGACGTCGTCCAGGCCGCGGAAGAAATGACAGCCAAAAAAACCCTGTCACTCAACAAAGAAGCGCGCCGCAAAGAACGTGAAAATGAGCTGCAGCGCCAACTGGACCGCGAAAATGAGCGTCGTCTGGCACTGAATCTGGAGCCGATTGCCAGTCTCGACGATATCGAGGATGACGACTTTCCGGATATCCTGCTGGAACAGGCTGCCGACATCGTTACGGATCTGGCAACCATGCGCGAAATCGCGCTGAAACCGCCCCAGACAGCGCAGGTGGATCCCTGATCTGACCGCGGCTGAGCTGGCTTGACCGACTAATTCGAGGTGTTATACTCGACTATAACACCGCGACGATTGCCGAGGGTAATCACCGATAGGGGGAATGCCATGGCAGTACGACAAACAGCGTCGAAGCAAAGCGAAATCGCTGCAACCCTGGCGCTCCTGGCGCTGGGCGCCTGGTACTCCGCGCCGGCGTTGGCCGCCTCTGACCACGACATCCTCTGCGAAGAAAGCCACAGCGCAACCCTCCAAGTTGCCAGGAACGAGCTTATCCCAAGACCTGTCAGCCATGATGTCGACTCATCGCATATCGCCGACATGACCTCGAGCAGCAGCGATATCCTGTCGAAAGACCCTGTGCTCAAGAAACGTGTAGATGCGACCGTTCGTGAGGTTTTCGCTGACACCGAAAGTGAGCCGCTCACCGAGGCAGAGACCGCGGGCGAGCCGGACGACAACGATATCCTGGAGCCTCACGCCCCTCGCATGAGTGACGGTCAGTTTGCACGCTTCAAGCGGCAGATGTACCGCAAAGACATCTAGGGCCTTGCCGCTAAGAACCTAGCGGCTCATAACCTTGGCAACCCCGAAGTAGTTCTCCCCGAGAAGGTTCGCGTCTGCCTGGCGCACGACGCCGTTGGCGTCGATATCGAACAATGTAGCAACGCTTCCAGGCGCCGGCACGGCGTCATCACCATTGCGGAATACCGCGTTCTTCGCGATCAGCTTGGCTCGTTTCTTCAGTATCTCGACCGATTCCCCCGCCTGCTCCACCGCTTCCCTGCGCGTGGCCAGAAGCTCAAGCAGCTCATCACAACCTGCTTTGCTGCCATAATTCACGGCACCCACGCTCTTCTCACGCGCCTCTTTCGAGAGAGCCGCGAGGTTGTCCTCGGCGTACTGAATATAAAGCTGCTGAGCAAATGACAGGACCATGAGATTAATCGAGCGTTTCGCCGCGATATCGAGCCCCTCATGAGGTGGTGGCTCGAGCTTCTCGATTCGCTCCAGCTCCAGCAGGAGTTCCTGCTCTTTGGCGTGTGCCTGTGAGATCGATGCCTCGATCTCTTCGACGGAATCGGCCTGCGAGCGACCGTGAAGCATTTTTGATATGCCGCCCATGGTCGTGAGTTTATGGCGTTCCGCCTGCAGCTGGTCTTCGAGAAGCTGCAGCCGCAATCTATGCTTGCCTATCCGGGCTTCGATCTCATCCGTTTCAAGCTGGCGCCGCTTGTTCCACTTGGCGAGCAGCTTCGCGTGCTGGCGTTGCTCACGCTGTTGCTTAAGCTCTTCCGCAAATCGCGCGACTTTCGCATCGCAATGAGCCGCAAGACGGCGTAACTGGTAGAACACGACGACGTTATGCACCCAGTCGGGGTCAAGCAGCAAGTTCTCCAGGTGATTGAGCTTCTGCTCTACTCGCTCGATCGCGCCGCGGTGTTCCTTAACGCGATCCTGCAGCTGGTATTTCTCGTTGCGCAGGGCCGCAAACTCCTTCTTAAGCTCAGCACGATTGCGGAACAGGTCCACGAGCTTGTCCGTGTCCTGTACTTCCTCAGGCTCAGTCTTGAAGATTCCTGTCAGGCTTGCCACTGCATACCTCTTTACATAATCCATCCCGGAGAGGCCTACGTCCGGCGCGGTATTAGACGTAATGATCGCAGTTGCACGCGGGGCAAACTCTGACTGAATCGACACTTTCGGCAGCTGGCCGATTGATGCAACTATCTTTCGAGGACGAGATGTCCCTGCTCGCTCAGGTAATCGAGCCATTTGTTGAGAATAACGTTGCGGCGCCAGCGCCGGTCCAGTTCCTTGCGATGCTCCCGCACCAGCCTGCGCAGGGCAACGTTGCGTTGCCGCTCGCCTATCGCCATTACCTCGGCGAGCTGGCCGTCGAGGTAAACGCGAACGGTCATATCAGGATCGATCAGAAGGCCGTCGTCGGTTTCCAGATGGTAAGTCAGTGAAAGGGTTACCGTGTACCTGCAGCGCTCCAGAACCTCGACGTGCAAATCGCAATCGCCGGCGACCCGGGAGCGAAAGCACCCATCCAGACGGCCAACTTCAGGCATCAAACGTAACAGGCGCAGGTAGTTGCTCTCATACAACGCCATCAGGCCGACGAAGCTGCGGGGCTTCGCGATGGTCTCGGGAACAAGATGTGAGTCGAGTAACATGCGACCAATATAGCAGCACGTGCCTCGCAATATCAGGGTCGAACTCTGCGCTCTACCCCGGTACTATCCAGGATTCTGCTCGAAATCTCCTCGATCGAGAAAGTCGTCGTGTTCACGTATGGAATGTCGTAGCGACGGAAGATCTTCTCCGCTTCACGCAACTCGAATCGAACCTGCTGGGCGGACGCATAGCGGCCCATCGGACGGCGCTCCTTGCGTATCTGCTGCAACCGTTCTGGCGTAATCGTCAAGCCAAACAACTTGTGTTTCTGCTCGATAAGAAAGTCCGGCAGGGTACCGCTCTCCAACTCTTCATCGGTGATCGGATAGTTAGCCGCAAATACACCATACTGCAGCGCAAGGTACAGGCAGGTCGGTGTCTTGCCTGAACGGGATACACCGACAAGAATGACGTCCGCCACATCGTAATTACGGCTTATCCCGCCATCATCATTCGCCAGCGCGAAGTTCGTCGCTTCAATGCGCCTCATGTAGGCATCGATATCACTGACGCCATGGGCCCGACCCGGTGCATAGTTCGGCTGCTCGCCGAGTTCGCTTGCGAGTGGGTCCAGGAACTCATCAAAAAGGTCCAGGTAAAGGCCCACCGACGTCCTTACGATTTCACGCAAATCGGGCTGTACCATCGTGGAAAAAACAATCGGCCGAACCGCATCCTGCTTCGCTGCCTCGTCGATTGTGCGCACAGCCGCGTGCGCCTTGTCTTCGGTATCTATAAATGGCAAAGTCACTTGCCTAAACTGCTGCCCGGTAAACTGCGTAATGAGGCTATGCCCAAGGGTCTCAGCCGTAACGCCGGTCTGATCAGAAATAAAAAATACTGCGCGCTCAACCATCGGTAGGATTGTCCATTTCCTGCCCAGGAACACAAGGGAGTCAGTCGTGGAGCCTTATGTCATCAAGCTCGCTGAGCTTGGCATGAATGACGTCGAATCCGTCGGCGGTAAGAACGCATCTCTCGGTGAAATGATCAGCAACCTCTCGAATCTGGGCGTTTCGGTCCCAGGAGGGTTTGCAACGACGGCAGCAGCTTATCGCAAGTTTCTCAGCACCGACGGCCTCGACCAACGCATTGCGAACGTGCTCGATAATCTCGATGTCGACAATATCGATGCACTCTCGACCGCTGGTTCCGCCATTCGTGACTGGATACTCGAGACACCGCTCCCCGATGACCTCATGCTGGCAGTAACGTCGGCCTGGGAGGAAATGAGCGCCGGAAGCGACATCGCCGTTGCTGTGCGTTCATCTGCGACCGCCGAAGATCTCCCCGATGCATCCTTTGCGGGGCAGCAGGAGACTTTTCTGAACGTTCGCGGCCTCGAGAACATGATCGAGGCCATACACCATGTATTCGCGTCCTTGTTCAATGATCGGGCAATTGCGTATCGCGTGCATCAGGGCTTCGCCCATGCAGAGGTCGCGCTTTCCGCCGGCGTGCAAACGATGGTCCGCAGCGATATCGGCGCGTCGGGCGTCATATTTACGCTGGATACAGAGACGGGTTTTCGCGAGGCGGTTTTTATCACATCGTCCTGGGGACTCGGCGAAACGGTCGTACAAGGCGCTGTGAATCCGGACGAGTTCTACGTCTACAAACCGGCGCTGGCCAAAGGTGATCACCCCATTTTGCGCAAGAATCTGGGCAGCAAGGCCATCAAGATGGTCTACAGCGACAATCCGGATCACGGCAAGACCGTGGATACGGTCGACGTGGAAGAATCTGACAGTCTGTCCTTTTCGATCACGGATGACGATGTCATCGAGCTCGCCAAAATGGCGGTCACTATTGAGGATCATTACGGGCGCCCGATGGATATCGAATGGGGCAAGGACGGCAACGATGGCAAGCTCTACATCCTGCAGGCACGCCCGGAGACAGTGCAAAGCCGCACGGGCCAGTCGATTCAGAGGTTCATTCTCAAGGATTCGGGGAACGTCATTATCTCCGGTCGCAGCATCGGCCAGAAAATCGGTGCCGGCACTGCAAAGATAATCAAATCGGTCGCGGAGATGAGCCGGGTGCACAAGGGGGACGTCCTCGTATCCGACATGACAGATCCCGACTGGGAACCGGTCATGAAGCGCGCCTCGGCGATCGTCACCAATCGCGGCGGTCGCACCTGCCATGCTGCAATCATCGCTCGCGAGCTCGGGATTCCGGCGGTCGTCGGCTGCGGTGATGCCACCGAGAAAATAAAAGACGGAACCGACGTTACGGTTAGCTGTGCCGAAGGTGACGAGGGCTTCGTGTACGAAGGATGCCTGGACTTCGAGGAAACGAGCATCGACATCGACTCCTTACCCGAGATACCTGTCAAGATCATGATGAACGTCGGCAATCCCGACCGCGCTTTCGACTTTGCCAGCATCCCGAATCGGGGCGTCGGCCTCGCACGCCTCGAGTTCATCATCAACCGCATGATTGGCGTTCATCCGAAGGCTCTTCTTGAATACGATCAGCAGGACAGCGACGTCAAGGCTGCCATTGATGATCAGATGGCAGGTTACCCGGATCCGGTCGAGTTTTTTGTCGAAAAACTCGCAGAGGGCGTCGCGATGATAGCTGCCGCATTTGCGCCTGAGCCCGTTATTGTTCGCATGTCCGACTTCAAGTCGAACGAGTACGCTAACCTGATCGGCGGTGAGCGCTATGAGCCGAAAGAAGAGAATCCCATGATCGGGTTCCGCGGTGCAGCGCGCTACGTAGCTGATAGTTTTCGCCCCTGCTTTGAGCTCGAGTGCCGGGCATTACGACGAGTGCGCGAGAAAATGGGACTGACTAACGTGCAGATCATGATCCCATTCGTTCGGACCGTGAAACAAGCCAAAGACGTCATCGACCTGATGGCGGCCAACGGACTCGAGCGCGGCAAGGAAGGCCTCAAAGTCATCATGATGTCGGAATTGCCGACGAATGCCCTGCTCGCCGATCAGTACCTTGAGCATTTCGACGGTATGTCGATCGGCTCGAACGACATGACTCAGCTGGCGCTGGGACTGGACCGCGACTCAGCACTCGTCGCCGACTGCTTCGATGAGCGTGACGACGCTGTCAAAGCGCTGCTGTCGATGACGATCTCGGCCTGCAAGGCACAGAACAAGTATGTCGGAATTTGCGGACAGGGGCCCTCAGATCACCCCGACCTCGCTCTCTGGCTGCTGGATCAGGGAATAGAAAGCATGTCGCTCAATCCAGATACGGTCATCGAGACCTGGATGTTCCTTGCCGGCGAGACGGTCTGATCAGAAGCGGTCGTAGCGTGAACGGCGTTGCCAGCGAATGCGCGGCAGCCAGATACCCAGAATGATGCCCACGAGCAACACCAGGCCGCCTGCCATGAACCAGTAGCGGGTTGTCTGGCTGCTGAGCTGCCGGTTTTCCTGTTCGAGCGTGTCTGCTCGAATCTGGGCAGCCGTCAGCTCATCCATAAGGGATTTGTTCTGCTCGCTGATTGACAGCACGTTCGC
>Ga0316191_10000616_pt1 | contig 23415 bp, 16 predicted proteins | sample Eddworburr2cm_MG_FD_204928 | JGI IMG/M metagenome (GOLD analysis project Ga0316191, IMG submission 204928) | Coastal sediment microbial communities from Maine, United States - Eddy worm burrow 2 cm | ecosystem: Environmental > Aquatic > Marine > Coastal > Sediment | place: USA: Maine... | reverse complement strand
GGATTGTCGCGCGCTGCGAGTACCGAGGGGAAAACCCGGTTGAACCACTGAATCATTGCCGCACGGGAGCGGAAATTACTACTCAGCTGTAAAGCCCGCATTGGCGGCAGCGCAAGATGGCCGTCCCGTGCCGCAAGAAAAAGACCGACCTCGGCATCGCGAAACCGGTAGATCGACTGCATGGGATCGCCGACGCAGAAAAAGCTGCGGCCATCGTCCGGCTCCCAGCCAGCGGTGAGCCGGCTGAGCAAATCGACCTGTCCGACCGATGTGTCCTGGAACTCGTCCACGAGAATGTGACTGAGCCGATAGTCGAGCAGCAGCGCGAGATCTTCCGGTGCATCGCTATCACCGAGCGCACGCGCCGCGGCGGAAGCGAGGCCGGTATAGTCGATCTCGCCGCGTTCCTCGAACAACACTTCGAGTTCGGCGGCGGCTCGGGGCAACAACCCGAGCAGCGCTTCGAGAAATTCCCATTGATCGTCTGCGAACGCTGGCAACGGCAACGCGGCAATTGCGCCGAGCGCCTCCTCGATGCCCTCTTCCTCGCGCAACGTCGCGAGTAACTCCTTCATGCGATCCTTCGCGGATCGGTCGCGGGTAGAGAAACCGTTGCGCTTATTGACGCTTTTTCTCACGGTACCCGCCTCGGTCAACACGAAACCGACCAAAGCTCGCCATGGCAGCAGGTTGGAAGCGTTCGGTGACGGGAAGGTCTCGCGCTGCCCGAGCACCTCGAGCTGGTGTTCAATCCCGGCCTCGTCCATCTGTGCCGCCGCGATTCGCGCCAATTCGCACCACTCCCGTTCCAGGTCGCGCGGAACCCGGCGGACGTTGCGCTGCAATTCCGCCGTTACCGTCGCCGCGAGGTCGCCTTCAAGCTGCGCCCTGAGATTGAGCTGCTGCGCAGCCATCATGATGTGCCTGATCCAGTGATCGCGCCGTCGCAACATACTGGCGAGCATGCCGACAAACCGCTCCGGCGAGTTGTCGAGATGCGCCAACACGCGCTCTACGCGGTTGCCCGCGGTTCCCGGTTCCGCCAGGTAACGTAGCAACGCTTCCGCTGCATCCCGGTATAGCGCATCAGGCTTGTCGGCAACCCGGATATTGGGCGGCAGGCCCATCATCACGGGCATCTGCCGCACCAGCGATGCATTGAAAGCGTCGATCGTCATGATCCGCAGCCGGAACGGACAGTGCAGTAGCTGCCATTGCATCTCGCGGTCTCGCTCGAGCACGTTGCGCGCAAGCTCCAGGCTGAGCCGCTGGTGCGGTGCGTCCGCTGCGGCCCCGGCTGCCGCCTGGAGCAGGTGCTCCAGCACCCGCCGGCGCATCTCCGCGGCGGCTTTGCGGGTAAACGTGATCGCTAGAATCTGCTCCGGGGCTTCGACCCTCGCCAGCAATGCAAGAAAGCGCTGACTCAGCAGCTCTGTCTTGCCCGACCCCGCCGGCGCCTGGACGATAAAAGACTGTGTCACATCCAGTGCCCGGGCGCGGGCGGCGCGATCGTCGCTGGCAGTTGTCGTCACGGGTTGTGATCCTGGCTGTGCAGTTCATTGATGCGGCATAACGTTTCGAGGTCACAGTAGCGGCAGGCCTCGCGATCCGGGGTAACCGGGGCGGCGCCGCCCTTGAAATTCAGCGCGAGGGTATGCAGTTGCGAGCGCCATGCCTGCATCAGATCATCCCAGCCGTTGAAGTAACGGGTATCGGGTTGCGAGACTTTCACTGCCGGTCCGGTTCCCAGCACGTCTTTCTCGACGCCGACTCCCTTGTAACCGACCTCTCCGCTTTTCACACTGATTACGGCCACTGCCGCCGGCGCGGCGGCGCGGGATATTGCGTACAGGGGCATTTGCGCATCGCGAATTCGCTGACCGCACCAGTCGCCGGTCTTGGCGGCACCGGTTTTGAAATCGAGTACCGCGAGCCGCCCGTCGCCAAGCCGATCGACGCGGTCGAGCTTTATCGTGATTTCAAGCTCGCCGACTCTCATCGTTTCGCGGCTCTCCATTTGCGTGACCGCGAATGGTCCCCGTTGCCGCTCTACATCCAGGATCTGCCCGATCAGATTTTCGAGCCGCCGCGCCTCGATCCGGATATGTCGCAAAATCGCGGCGTCGTCAGTTTGCTCACGGGTCGTCGCCAGAGCGGCAGCCACGCTTTCACACGTCAGCCTTTGCAGTTCCGCTTCACCGGTCCGGGCCAGGCCGTCGCTACCGCCGAGCTCCCCCCACAGCAACTCCATCGCCCGATGGAGCACCATGCCGCGGGTCCGCGGGTCGATGCCGAGCGCGGGCAACTCGGGTGTCGTCGCCTTCAGTCTGTGCAGCGCGAATGCGCGAAACGGACACTGCGCCTGATCGGTCAGCATCCCGCTGCCACCGCCATGTATTTGCGCTGCCCGCAGTGGTGGCGGGTTGTCCCATGCCGCCGTTTCGAGTGCGTCGCATTCCAGAGTTTGCTGGCGCCGGTAGCTACCGCAACCGGAATGGTCAGCGGCTTGGGTCTCGGCAATGTCCGTGATCAAAAGACTCGGGCACATATCCCGATCTTCCAGCCGCGCCGGCCAGCTCAGGACAACATCGTCGGCCCCGGCCTGATAGCAGGACAGCAGCCAGTGCGCATGACGCAACTGACTATGGACAGTCGACGAGGGCATATCCAGCTGCCGTTGCAGTGCGAGCGGGAGCAAAGGGTCCGGCCGCGGCGGCGCCGGCCACGCTTCATCATGCAACCCCGTTACCCACAGGTGATCGAAGCGCAGCCCCGCCGCCTCGAGACTGCCCATTATCTCTACCGGGGCACCGGGATCCCGGGTCTGGAAAACGTTGTTTTGCAGGATCCGGGTCAGCTGCGACAGTGCTCTGAGAACGCCTAGCGAGCCGACCACAGGGTCGAGGCTCGCAAACTCCGCGAGTCGTTCGCGCCAGTGCTCGTGCAATTGAAATTCCGCGCTGTTCGCAATGCGCTCGCCCGGCCAGCCGAACGCCCTCAACTGGTCGGTAAATACTGTCACCCATTCGCTGGGCAGCCGGGACCCTGCGGTCTGCGGCAAGGCCTCGAGTGATGCCGCAAGCGAATCGCCCGCGTGTCCGGCGAGCCAGGCGAGCTTTCGGATGTCGACAGTGCGCCAGCCACGTCGCCTGATTTGCAGATCGATGGCCGCCCGCTTTCCGGCTTGCGCCGGCATTCCGTGCAGATACGGCGAGCGCAGCAGTCGTCCGGCTTCCCGGTAGTCGACACCGTGGCAGGCGATACGCAATATCAGCAGCGCCTGCGCGATCAGCGGACACGTGTCGCTTTCCTGTCCCAGCGACAGATGAAACACTCCACCGTCGGTGGCGGCTCCGGGTAACACTGCGCCGGGGGTAAGGATGTCGGCGAAAATACGCTCAACCTCGCTGCGCCGCGTCGCCAGATCGCTGACGACGATTCCGACCCGTTTCTGCGGGTCTTCTTCGAGTATCCGCCGCGCCCACTCGGCTGCCGCCTCCAACTCGGCGCCGGGGCCGGGAAACGCAATGCGCTGACAATAACTTGCAGAAGAAACCTCCGGTGGCGTGACAATGTCGCTGCCGGCCGCCTCGAACCGCTGCAGCAGACCGTGCTGCTGCGGGGAGAGTTTCTCGAACCCGACAAGGGCCAAGTCCGGTGGCGGGCTGATATGGCCGCGTGCCAGCGCGGCGATGATTTCGTCGGCCAGATGCGCGCTGTCGATCCAGCCATGATCGCGGCAATGCTGCTGGAATTGCCTGGCCCAGTCAGAGAATGTTCGGACCGAGGCGCTTGCCCCCGCGGCCAACGCGCCCGGCGAGATTCCCCAGTTCGCGGCAAGCTGCCAGCTTTGCATCGCCACGCGGGCCAGGCCATATTGCCGTTGCGCCGACACCTCCGGCTGGGCCGTCTCGCGGATACATCGCTCCCACAAAGCGAGTTCCTGTGCCGGATTCAGCAGACTCCGTTCCGAGCCGTTCCCGCCCAGCCAGATTGCCTCATGGCAGCGCCGCAGCCATGCATCGAAAGCCCACGCCTGGGGGCTGCGCCAGACGCGCTTGCCATTTTGCAGGCAGTGACGGGCAAACGCTTCGGCGATCTCGCGTGCCTGACGACGGGTCGCCGTCACCACGACGCCATCGTCCTCCAGAATTTCTATAATAGTTTTAATTAATAATGCCTTATATTTATTACTTGAGGCTCCAATTTAACTTAGGAGGATCGCTCCGTCGGCGCATAGCGCGTCAATCTCGGGTTCAGAGAGACTCAACCACTCGCGCAGCACCCGGCTTCCGTTTTCGCCGAGCTGCGGCGGCGGGCAACGGTACTGTACCGGTGTCGCGGAAAAACGCACCGGATTCGCTACCCCCGGTATCGCAGCTCCGCTCCGGGCTGGCAGATCGATACGCAGATTACGATGGCGCACCTGCGGCTCGGCAAAAACCGCATCGAGGGTATTGACCGGACCGCACGGCACGCCAGCCTGTTTCAGGCGCCCGACCCAGTCCGCCGTGTCGCGACCGGTAAACAACCGGGTCAGCACGGGCAGCAATGCCGCACGATTCTCGACGCGAGCACGGTTTGTCGCGAAATGCTCGTCCTCCGCGAGCCGCGGTTCTCCGAGGGCATCGGTGAGACGCCTGAACTGGGCATCGTTACCCACCGCCACCATGATGTGTCCGCTGCGGGTGGGAAACGCCTGGTAAGGAACGATGTTCGGGTGGGCCGTGCCGAGCCGACCCGGTGCGCGGCCGCCGACCAGAAAATTCATGGCCTGGTTCGCCAGCATCGCGACCTGGCAGTCCATCAGCGCGATGTCGATGAATTGGCCAGCGCCGTCGCGTTCCCGGGCCTGCAGTGCCGCGAGGATCGCGCTGACTGCGTACATGCCGGAGAACAGGTCCGCAACGGCGACGCCTACTTTCTGTGGCCCGCCGCCCGCCTCGTCGTCCGCGCCACCGGTAATGCTCATCAAACCGCCCATCGCCTGGATCATGGCATCGTATCCGGGCGTATCGGATTCCGGTCCATCCTGGCCGAAAGCGCTGATCGAGCAATAGATCAACCCCGAGTTGACACAGCTCAGCGTTGCATAGTCGAGGCCGAACGCGGCCATCGTGCCAACCCGGAAATTCTCGATGAGCACGTCGCAGCTTGCCGCCAGCCGCCGCACCAGCGCCTGGCCCGCGCTATGCCGAAGATCTACGCCGAGCGAGTCCTTGCCGCGATTGGCCGCGCCGAAGTACGCCGACATGGCGTCGGTCTCGTCGCCAATATAGGGCGGTCCCCAACTGCGGGTATCGTCGCCGCTACCGGGGCGCTCGATTTTGACGACATCGGCGCCGAAATCCGCCAGCGTCTGCCCGGCCCATGGACCCGCCAGCACGCGGCTCAGGTCCAGAACCCTGAGGCCCTCGAGAGCGGTTTTCACCTGTGTCTGATCCTCGGAGATAGCACTTGCTGGCCCCCCTGCCTGTGCTTCGCACGAGCGCGATTGTAACGCGCGCCGGCTGCGCGAACACGCCCTTGCCGGGCACCGGAGCAACCGTCCCGTCCGAGCGCCGGCGCTGCGCCCCTGCCGATTGTGGCGCCCTGGCCACGCCGCGCAATTCCGGGTCACAAGGGCATGTGACCTGCCGCCGCCGGGCAGGTAAAATAACCGGCTTGTATCGTCATTGGTCCTTCGCCGCGCGCCTGATCTGAGCCGGGCCGTCGGTATTCAATTTTGCACAGAGTTAAAAGAGGAACCTGCAAATGCAGAAGATCCTGGTGGGTCTGAAACGCGTCATTGATTACAACGTTCGCGTCCGCGTCAAACCTGATGGTTCGGGTGTGGTAACCGACGGGGTGAAGATGAGCGTCAATCCGTTCGATGAAATAGCGCTCGAGGAAGCGTTGCGGATCAAGGAGCGCGGCGGCGCCAGCGAGGTCATCGTAATGTCGATCGGTTCGGCGGAAGCACAACAACAATTGCGGACGGGTCTCGCCATGGGTGCGGATCGCGCGATCCTGGTGGAGAGCGACGAGGCAGTCGAACCATTGTCCGCCGCTCGCGCGATGCTTGCCGCGATAGAACGCGAGCAGCCGGGCCTGGTCATTCTCGGCAAACAGGCGATAGACGATGACAACAGTCAAACCGGACAAATGCTGGCCGCGTTGTGGAATCGGCCGCAGGCCACTTTCGCGTCGAAGATTGTGCTCGACGGAGAGACCGCCACGGTGACCCGTGAGGTCGACGCCGGGCTGGAGACCATTGCCATCGATCTGCCCGCGGTCGTCACGGTTGACCTTAGGATGAATGAGCCGCGTTACGTCAAGCTGCCCGACATCATGAAAGCGAAGCGCAAACCCCTGGAAACAGTGAGCTTCGCCGATCTTGGCGTGGAAAACGAACATCACCTGACAGCAACGCATTTTGCACCGCCGGCGCAACGCGAGAAGGGGATAATGGTCGAGGATGTGGGCGCATTGATTCAGGCCCTCAAGGACAAGGGGTTGGCGTAATGGGAAAAATACTGGTAATTGCCGAACACGACGGGACGTCTCTGAATGCGAGCACCGCCAAGTGCGTCGCCTGCGCGACGGCTATCGACAACGATGGTGTCGATATCGCCGTATTGTCGGCCGATGGCGCATCACTGTGTCAGCAAGCCGCTGCGTTGGCGGGTGTAGCCCGGGTCCTGAAAGTCGATCATGACGTTTTTTCAGCACAGCTGGCCGCGACGCTGGCCCCACAGATCGTAAGCCTGGCGGACGGCTACACCCACATTCTTGGCCCATCGACGACGTTTGGCAAAGATCTGATGCCGCGGGTCGCGGCGTTGCTAGGGGTCGCCCAGATCAGTGACATCATGGAAGTCAAAGGACCCTACAGCTTTCTCCGCCCGATTTATGCCGGTAATGCCATTGTCACCGTCGAGGCATCAGCGGAGCGAAAACTGGTCGCAACCGTCCGGACCGCGTCGTATCGGGCCGTTTCCAGCGACGGTTCTGCCGCGGTGGAGTCGGTGGACGCCGGCGCAGATTTCCCGACTCACACCCGGTTGGTCGAAATCAAGGCCAGTAGCGGCGACCGGCCGGATTTGCAAACCGCGACCAAGGTCATTTCGGGTGGGCGTGCGCTGGCGAGCGAGGAGAATTTCAGCCTGATTTATTCGCTGGCCGACAAACTGGGTGCCGGCGTCGGCGCATCACGCGCGGCTGTCGATGCCGGGTATGTGCCCAATGATATGCAGGTCGGCCAGACCGGCAAGATTATCGCCCCGGATCTGTACGTGGCGATCGGTATTTCTGGTGCGATCCAGCATCTGACCGGGATCAAGGATGCCGGGACGATCGTTGCCATCAACAAGGATCCCGAGGCGCCGATTTTCGAAGTGGCGGACATTGGCCTGGTTGGCGACCTGTTCGAGATCGTGCCGGAACTGGAGAAACAGCTCGGCTAGCCGGATTCGCCCAACCGCTCGGCCGCCAGCATTGCTGGCCAAACGAAAAGAGGGCTTGCGATGCAAGCCCTCTTTTTTTCATTGGCGGCTCGGCCGGTTACAGATTCTTCAGCAGGTACTCCGCGCTGCTGACTTCGAAAGCACCGGGCGCCTCGACGTGCACCGCTTCCACGGTGCCGTCATTGACGAGCATCGCAAAGCGTTGTCCCCGCAGGCCCATACCAAATCCGGTGGCGTCGAGTTCCAGCCCGAGCGCGCGGGTGAAGTCACCGTTGCCGTCGGCAAGCATCAATACGGCATCACCGACATCCTGATCTTTACCCCACGCACCCATGACGAAGACGTCATTGACCGCGAGACACGCGATGGTATCTATGCCTTTGGATTTCAGATCGTCAGCATGCTGAACGAAGCCCGGGAGGTGCTGCGCCGAGCAGGTCGGGGTGAAAGCGCCGGGGACGGAAAACAGAATCACACGTTTTCCGGAAAACAGATCATCGCTACTGATTGCGCCGGGACCGTTCTGGGTCATGATGCCAAACGTCCCCGCCGGCACTTTGTCGCCTGCCTGAATACTCATATCAAACTCCTCTCCGTGAATAAAACCTTGCCGGCGAATGCAATGCCCGGATCCGGTCGGCCATGGTTGGTTCCGTCGTATTCGCTGATCGCGAGTGGTGTGGATTCGTTGTGGTTCGTGTGGGGATGGCTGCCTCGGGCAGCACCCGCCGCGCCCGCTATTAGACAGAAACCTTTCGTTCCCGGCAATTCCTCCGCGGCCACGCCGGGCGAAAGGCCATTGCTCGCGTCGAAACCGAACCCGGGCGCTTCGTTCTGGTCACCGCTTCCGGCCCGGCCCAGCCTCCGGGGCCGCCGCACTCAACCGCTCCCGAGCGCATGAGAAAACTGCATAATTAGCTTTCGATATAAGTCATATTTCTCTGAATTAACTAATAATATTATGAATACCAATTCTTTGTAGGCACGGCTGTGCCTGCGCACGCCACTCGCTGATACTTGGCGGGCGACGAGGAGTCTTGGGCGATCAGAGAGCGAGCTCGACGGCCGGCGCACGTAGATTGTAGTTGGAGCTCATTGCGCGACCGTATGCGCCCGCGTTCGCGATCAGCAGGATGTCTCCTTCCTCTGTGACCGGGAGGTAACGGTCACGTCCGAGACGGTCGCCGGTTTCGCAAATCGGGCCGACTATCGTTGCCAGTTCGGTGGCAGGCTCGCCAAGTCGCGACAAATTGACGATGCGATGGTACGCCCCGTACAAGGCCGGTCGAATCAACGAGTTCATGCCGGTCGACACGCCGAGGTAGCGGGTACCATGTTTGCCTTTCAACTGGTTGACCGTGACCAGCAGCACACCTGCCGGGGACACAAGATAGCGCCCGGGTTCCAGCCAGAGCTCCAAATCGGGATAGGCAGCCCGCACGGCGGCGAGCGTTCCGTCCAATGCCTCCAGATCAAGCGGGATGTCGCCCTCCTTTTCGGGCACTCCCAACCCGCCGCCCAGATCGAGAATTTCGACATCCGGGAAATGCGGGGTCAGGCGCGCAAGTTCGACCGCCACACGCCCCCAGTGACCTGAATCCCGGATGCCACTTCCACCGTGTACATGCAGTCCGGTCACGCGCACGCCGTTGCGCGCGCACAGCCTGCTCAGGCGCTCTATATCGCCGCGGGGTATACCAAATTTCGAATGCGCACCCGCGGTGTGGACATGCGCGTGATGCCCGCTTCCCTCACCCAGATCGAGGCGTACAAACAGGGCCTGACCGGCAAAAACCTCCGGCCACGCTTCGAGCGGATAGAGATTATCCAGAGTCACCCGTACACCGCTGTCGATTGCCGCCTCATACTCCTGCCTGGGTGCAAAATTCGGCGTAAACAGGACTCGGTCGCAGGGCAAATCAGGGAACAAATCGAACACTGCGCGAAGTTCGCCGGGCGAGACACATTCGAATCCCACGCCTTCGGCATGCAATCGCTCGAGAATTGCGGGATGCGGATTTGCCTTGATCGCATAGAAAACCCGGTCGACATGGCGTAGCGCGCAAAGCGCCGAGGCTGCAGCGCCGACGCAATCGAGGTCGTACACGTAGGCGGAAGCGTGGGTTCTGGCAAGTTGCAGCAACCGTTCGCGCTTGCGCTCCCACCAGGCGCGCTCGGTTCGCCCCGGAAGCGTGGCCGGTTCAGCCAGCTGTTCCCAACTCGGACCGATAACCGGGTCCTGGTCGGTGTAGCCAATGATCAGATCGTGCAGCGAGCGGACCAGCCGGTCGACCTGGCTCTCTTCTATTACTACCGTAAAGTTGAGATCGCTGGCGGCCTGGCTGACCAGAAATATCTGATGCTCCTCGAACGCCTCCAGCGCGGGAGCGAGGCGATGCAGATTTGCCCGCATCCGCGCCCCGACCATGCTCACGGCGGCACAGGGCCGAATGACCCGTACCCGGCACAATTCGCGCAGCTTGTCGGTAAGCAACCCGAGCGTTTCCGGGTCCACCTCGGCCGCGCTTTCGTCGAGCGTCACGCTGACCACCGATTCGGAGGTCGAGACAAGATCGATCGACACGCCGAGATCGGAAAAAACTGCGAAAGCCCTTGCGAGGAAACCGGATTCCTGCCACATGCCGATCGATTCCAGCGAAACGAGCGTCAATCCGCGGCGCGCCGATATGGCCTTGATTCGGGGCGCATCGTTCTCACCGAAATCGGCGATGACCGTACCCTCGAGGTGTGGACGGGCAGTGTCGTGAACATGGACCGGGATCGCTGCGCGGCGCGCGACAGGCAGACAACGCGGATGAATCACGCCGGCGCCGGTGGCCGCAATCTCCTGGGCCTCGGCAAAACTCAGCCGGCGCAACAATCGCGCAGACGGAATACTGTGAGGATTCGCGCTGAACATGCCCGGCACATCGGTCCATATTTCCAGCCGACAGGCTTGGAGCCGCGCCGCGACATAGGCCGCGGAGGTATCAGAGCCACCCCTGCCGAGTAATACTGTTCGCTCCTTCTCATCACTGGCGATGAATCCCTGGGTGACGATCACACCGTTAAATTGCGCCCATTCACGTTGCAGTGCGGGATCGGGGTCGGCGGCGCAATGTGCTGCGAGAAAATGCCGCGAATCCGCTGAGGGGTAAACCGGCTGACAGGTCAGTACGCTTCGCGCATCGACGATTCGCGCCGGAATTCCCTGTGATTCCAGACCGGCCGCGACCAGTTCGGTTGCCATCAATTCGCCAAAGGACAGCAATCTTGCGCGGACTGCGGGTCCGGCCTCCCCGATCAGACTTATCCCGGCCACCAGCCTGCGCAGCTCCGCACTCCTCGCCTCCAGGCCGGGAAGCGGGCCGAGATTCAGTTTGGCAGCCAGAGCTTCATGGCGGCTTACCACGTCGTCTACGGCTTCCCGGCTTTGGTCGGGGTCAATGCCATTGGCCAGCGCGTCAAGCGCGTCTGAGATACCGGCAAGGGCCGAATGCACCATGACCGGCCGCATGCCGTGATCGAGTCTTTCGCGCAGTACCGCGCCGATATTCGGCCAGTTGGCCGCATTGGCCACGCTGGTACCACCAAACTTGAGTACCACCCATGCCCGGTCTGTTGCGTTTGCCATCAGGGGGATCCGATTCGTCACGGTTAGCGCCGGTAACTACCCGGCGGGCCGCACAGATTACTCACCGGCGCCGGCCTCAATCAAGCGCGGTGTAAGCCACGGTAAGGCTGTCCCGGCCTCCGACCCGCATCTGCCGATTCACTCGGGTGCTGGCACCTCGCGCAGTGCTTCGTGAGCCCCATGGCTTTGGACGGGCGTCTCGAAGCCGGGAGACTTGACCAACAATACGTCGCAGTTGAGGTGTTCGAGCACCCGCTCGGCGGTGCTGCCGAGAAAAATGCGTTTTAGCCGATTTCGCGCGACGACCCCCATTACGAGCAGATCGATGCCTTTCTCGGCGACGAGGTCCTGCAATACTTCATTGGTACGGCCAGGCAGCATATGCACGTGATCCGGCCGCCGTGGACTTTTTGCGACCAGTTTGCTGAGTGCTTCGCGGTGTCCCTGTTCAATCACCTCCTCGCTGATATCGATTGGGTAAATGACGGCGCCGGGCACCGCGCTTGCGCAAACTGCCGCGGACACCGGGAGAAAGGCATGCGCAAAGTGCAATTCGGCCGCGGACTCACGCGCGAGCTCGCATGCGACTGCGATGATCGCGCGATCCAGCGCAGCGGGCTTGTCGTGTTCGTGGGTCGGATCCACAGCTGCGGCAATATCCGCGTACGGATAGGCGGTGTCAGGTTTGACCAGCAATAACGGACACGGACATGTGCGTATCAGATTCCAGTCAGTGTTGGAGAACAGGGATCGTTTTAGCGGGGCATGGTGATGCGTATCCTTCACCAGCAGGTCGGCCCCGCTGTGCAGCACCTGGCGAACGATGCCTTCATCGAGCGGGCGGTCCCAGCGCGCCGCATAGCTAATTTCGACGCCCCCGCCATCGATAGCGTCCACCATCTCCTCCAGCGTCGCAATGGTATGCCCGACCATTGACGCGCGCGATTTCTCGAGACCACGGCTATCGAAGAAACGTTCACCTGAGATGTACTGATCGTAAACGCACGCGAAGACTTCAAGCCGCGCGCCAAGCGTGCGGGCTATGCCCAGCGCCCGGGTTACCGCCGGTTGTTCCCTGGCTGTTGGATCGGCTACTACGAGAATTTTCGATACACGCGACATATGACGCTCCTTCGCTCGTCTCGTGGAGGCACGCGCAATCCTGGGCATTCGCCCTTTTCCATCCATTTCCCTTTATAAACCCACAGCAAATGGGGTTTAATTCGCTACTCTAACTAATGTCACTGTGGTTACTACCTATGGCCGCCGGCCAGCCGACAAACCAGAACGAGCAGCCCGACACGAAAGGGCAATTCGAAGCCCTGCTCGACGCCGCGGTAGACGCCATCGTCGTAATCAACCACAAAGGCCGGATCGAGACGGTCAATCCGGCTGCTCTGCGGATGTTCGGCTACTCGCGCGATGAACTGCTCGGGGAAAACGTCGCGATGCTGATGCCGGAGCCCTTCCGCGGCGAACACGATGGCTACCTCGCCGGATACCGGCAGACCGGTCATGCACGGATCATTGGCAAGGGTCGCGAGGCGATCGGGCTGCGCAGTGACGGAAGCACGTTTCCGCTGGACCTCTCGATCGGCGAGGCCCATGATCCCGTGGCGCCGCTTTTCGTCGGGATCATGCGCGACATCACTTCGCGCAAAGAGATCGAAAAAGCCCTGCGAATCGAACGTGATCGTGCCCAGGGATACCTTGATCTTGCCGCGGTAATTCTGCTCGGTCTCGATCAGGATGGGAACATACGCCTGATCAACAAGCGCGGCTGTGAACTGCTCGGGTATGAAGAGCATGAGCTGCTGGGATGCGGTTGGATCGACAACTGTATTCGCGACGAAGACCGCTCTCAAATCGCTATCCAGTTTCACAAACTGATCAATGGCGAAATCAATTTGCCTGACAATAGCGAAAACTGGGTTCTCACCCGTAACGGAGAGTCGCGCCTGATAACATGGAAAAATTCTGTCATTCACGACGAGTCAGGGGCGATCATCGGAACGCTGAGTTCCGGCGAAGACGTTACGGATCGGCGCCATACCGAAGAACAATTGCGTCAACGCGAAGAACAACTCGAGATGGTGTTCCAGAATGCTCCGCTCGGGACGCTGACGATGGACCTCGAGTTCCATCTGCAATCTGCCAACAGTGCCCTTAGCAGGATGATTGGCACCCTGGAAATAGATCTGCTGGGGCGCTCCTTTCTCGACCTGATCGATCCGGACCAGCGTCAGGGACTGGCGTCGCAACTTGGTCGTATGGTGGCAGGAGAGCACACCACATTGTCGCGCCAGACCCGGCTCCTGCCCCGCGACGAGCGGGAATTGCTGGCGCGCCTTAGCGTTGGCGTGGTGCATGACGCGGACCAGCATCCGCTATTTCTGATTGCACAGATCGAGGATCTCACTCAAAGAATACAGAGCGGCCGGGAAGCGCGTCAGCTGCGCGATCGTCTGACCCAGGTTGGCCGGCTCAGCACGATGGGGGAGATGGCAGCGAGTATTGCGCACGAGATAAATCAGCCGCTGACAGCGGTCGCAACCTATGCTCAGGCGGGTAAGCGCCTTCTGGACAGCGGCCGCGCCGATCTCGCCGATATTTCAGATACATTGGAACAAATCGGCCAGCAGGCACAACGTGCCGGTGAGGTGATAAGAAGCCTGCGCCGCTTTCTGCGGCAGAAAAAGAGTGCGCGTGAGCGCCTCGAAGTGAACGATATGATCAGCGAAGTCGTTTTGCTGGCGGATGTCGATGCGCGCGCACACAACGTCGAATTGCAACTCAATCTGCAAGATGACTTGCCCGCTGTGGTCGCCGATCCGATACAGGTTCAGCAGGTAATTCTGAACCTGATTCGCAATGGGCTCGATGCGACAAGTGAAAATGGTGCGGCCGATCCTATCCTGATCAGCAGCCGTCTGCGCCCCGACAACAAGATCGAGATCAGCGTCGAGGACGCCGGACCCGGCGTCTCGACGGACATGCTGGAACGGGTTTTTTCGCCGTTTCAGACCTCGAAATCGGATGGCATGGGGATGGGCTTGTCGATAAGCCGCTCGATTATCGCCGCGCATGGCGGTAACCTCAGTTTCGAAAACCTGCCCGGCAAGGGTGCCCGATTCTATTTTTCTTTGCCTACTTCAGTGCTTGGATAAGCGATGCAACCAAGAAAAACCGACCACCGCGCCACTGTTTTTATCGTCGATGACGATGCTCCCGTCCGTGATTCGCTACGCATGCTGATGAAATCCGTCGGCCTGGAGGCGGAGACGTTCGCCAGTGCCATGGAATTTCTCGAAAGCTATGATGCCGATCGTCCTGGCTGCCTGGTCCTCGATATCCGGATGCCAGGCATGAGCGGGCTCGAGCTTCAGGAACAGCTCAACTCGATGCACGCGATACTTCCGATCATCTTTATTACCGGCCACGGTGATGTACCGATGGCCGTTTCGGCGATCCAGAATGGGGCTGCCGATTTTATTCAGAAGCCATTCCGCGACCAGGATCTGCTTGACCGGATCAACAAAGCTCTGGAACAGGATCAGCACAACCGCGAAACACTGCTACAGATTCGCGGCATTGAAGAACGTCTCGCAAGTCTCACACCGCGTGAGCACGAAGTGATGGAGCTAATCGTGGAGGGCAGGCCGAACAAGGTGATTGCCGGTGATCTTGACGTCAGTCAGCGTACTGTCGAGATACACCGCGCCCGTGTGATGGAGAAAATGCAGGCGAGTTCCCTCGCCCACCTGGTGCGCATGGTGATGCGTGCTAATCAGGGCTAAGAGCTGCTACTGCCGGGTTCAGTAGGTAATTATCCGTATTTTCACTGGCAAGAACATCGAACGATACTTCGCGATGGGCCGATAATGTCTGACCACTCGCCCGTTTGTCCCGGTCTCGTCATTTCGTTGAGCTGCCAGTGGGTTTACGCAAACCGACCGTCTGTATCGTCGACTCGGACGCAGCAATCAGGTCCGCGCTCAGCGCGCTGGTCTCGACGCTGCCAGTCCACGTCCTTCTTTTTAACGACGCCGAGGCGTTGTTGTGTGATATGCCCGGTGAGGAGCTGGCCTGTGTAATCGCTGAGATCGACCTGCCTGGTCGCAGTGGGATTCAGCTGGTCGAGGACATGATACGCAGCGGGCGCAAGGTGCCGACTATTCTGTTGACGAGCGACAGCGACGTGCCTACTGCGGTTTCGGCCTTGCATGCCGGTGCCGTGGATTTCATCGAAAAGCCTTTTGTCGACCGCCAACTGCTCGAGCGCGTCGAGCGGGCTGTAGAATATTCTCACGGCTAGACGCGCAATCATCGATTGCCTCCGCGACACGAATTAAGTTACTACGCCCCGTCCGCACTCGTTTGTTCAAATCATGCAGCCGAAATCTGGCGCCTCCGCCACATCAGGTACAGGGCCGGGATTACCGTCACGGCAAGCAGCAATGCGCTTGCCAGACCGCCTACCATGGGCGCCGCAATTCTGCGCATGACCTCCGAACCCGCTCCGCCACCCAGCATAATCGGCATCAGCCCGACCAGTGTCGCGATCACCGTCATCAATATCGGCCTGATCCGCCGCTGCACGCCCTCGAATATGGCCTCATGCAGGTCACCCATGGAGATTCCATCGGGATTTCTTTCCGTTATTCTGGAATAGGCTGCATTGAGATAGACCAGCATGACCACCCCAATTTCGACGGCGAGCCCGGCGAGTCCGATAAACCCGACGCCGACTGCGACCGACATGTTGTAGCCGAGTAAATAGACCAGCCAGATACCCCCGATCAATGCCAGCGGCAGGCTGCCAAGTATGATCAGAACCTCGGCGGGACTGCGAAAGTTCAATGCCAGCAGCATGACAATGATCAGCAGCGTAAACGGAATCAGCAGCCGCAGCCGTTCCGCGGCGCGCAGCCAGTACTCGTATTGCCCGGACCACGCGATCGAGTACCCCGCAGGCAAATCGACTTTTTCGCTGACTGCGGCACGCGCGCGCTCGACATAGGCGCGCAAGTCGTCGCTGTCGAGATCGACATAAACCCATCCATTGGGCCGCGCATTCTCGCTTTTTATCATCGGCGGACCATCGCTTACCTCGATCCGGGCGAGTTCGCCCAGAGGCACCGCGGCACCTGATTCAATTATCACCGGCAGTTCACGCAGGTTGTCCACAGAGTCGCGCAAATCTCGTGGATAGCGAATATTGACCGGGTAGCGCTCCAGTCCCTCGATGGTCTGCGTTAGCGACATTCCGCCGATCGCGGTCGCCACCACGCGCTGAATGTCCGCGACATCCATGCCGTAACGGGCAGCGGCCGCACGATCTGTCGTGATATCAATGTAGCGTCCGCCGGAAACCCGTTCCGCATATACCGTGCGGGTGCCGGGCACTGCTCTGACGGCTGCTTCGATGTCACGCCCGATATCCTCTATAACCCCGAGATCGGGACCGGCAATCTTGATTCCGACCGGCGTCTTGATCCCGGTCGCGAGCATGTCAATGCGGGTTTTGATCGGCATCACCCAGCTATTTGTCAGGCCTGGAAAACTGACAACCTCGTCCAGTTCGCGTTTCAGGCCAGCGAGCGTCAGGCCGGGCCGCCAATCCTCGCGCGGCTTTAACTGAATCATCGTTTCGATCATCGTCAGCGGCGCCGGGTCGGTTGCGGTCTCAGCCCGCCCCACCTTGCCGAAGACCCGCTCTACCTCGGGGACGGAACGGATTAGACGATCGGTTTGCTGCAGCAGCTCGGCCGCCTTGCCCGCAGAAATACCGGGAAGCGTGGTCGGCATATATAGCAAATCGCCCTCGTCGAGTTCCGGCATGAATTCGGCACCGAGGCGCTGCCATGGCCACGCCGTCACCACGACGAGCACAAACGCAAGCACAAGAATGCTGCGCGGGAAACGCAATGCCAGGCGAACCGGGTAGCCGAACAGCTGCACCAGTGCGCGGTTCAGCGGGTTTTCCTGTTCACTGCGGATCCTGCCACGTACGAGAAGCCCCATCAGCACCGGAACCAGTGTCACGGCAAGAATGGCCGCTGCTGCCATCGCGTAAGTCTTGGTATAGGCCAGGGGAGCGAACAGCCGTCCCTCCTGAGCCTCGAGGGTGAATACCGGCAGAAAGCTGACAGTCGTGATCAGCAACGAAAAGAAGATCGGTTTCCCTACTTCGCGGCTTGACGCCAGGACCAGCGCCCAGCGGTCGGCATCGGGTCCGGCATCCTCGATATGCTTGTGCAGGTTTTCGACCATCACGATCGCGGCATCGACCATCACACCGATAGCAATGGCGATTCCACCGAGGGACATGATGTTTGCATTGATACCCTGGAAATACATCACGGCGTATGCGGCCAGGACGCCGAGCGGGAGTGCAATGACGGCGACGAGACCGGAACGAAAATGGCCGAGAAACACGATGCACACCAGCAAAACCATCGCCAGTTCCTGCAGCAGCTTGGTGTTGAGCGTCGACACCGCTCGATCGATCAGGTCGGCGCGGTCGTAGGTAACCACGATCTCCACCCCGGGCGGCAGGCTGGAGCGCAACTCATCGAGCCGTCGCTGCACACCCGCGATCGTGCTGCGCGCGTTTTCTCCCCATCGCATCACGACGATACCGCCTACCACCTCGCCCTCCCCATCGAGATCGGCAATGCCACGCCGCATCTGCGGTCCGATCCGTACGCTTGCGACATCGCGTAGCAGGATGGGCGTGCCTTGTCCGGTCAATCCCACCGGAATCTTTTCGATATCCGCGATCGAGCGAAGATAGCCGGTGCCGCGGATCATGTATTCGGCTTCCGCGAGTTCGATTACCGACCCGCCGACCTCCTGGTTACCATTGCGGACAGCCCGGACAATGCGCTCGAGCGCAAGGCCGTAGGCACGCATGCGGCTCGGATCCAGCACTATCTGGTACTGGCGCACCATGCCACCTACTGTGGCCACCTCTGCCACACCGGGCACGGTCTGCAACTCGAATTTCAGAAACCAGTCCTGGATGCTGCGCAACTGGGCAAGGTCATGGCGCCCACTACGATCAACGAGAGCGTACTGAAAAATCCAGCCGACGCCCGTGGCATCCGGACCGAGCACCGGCCGCGCCTCTGCGGGGAGAACACCGGCGACCTGGCTGAGGCTTTCCAGCACCCGGCTGCGTGCCCAGTAAAGATCCGTACCATCTTCGAACAGCACGTAAACGTAAGAGTCGCCGAAATAGGAATAACCTCTCACGCTGGTTGCCCCCGGCACCGCCAACAGGGCCGTTGTCAGCGGATAGGTCACCTGGTCTTCGACAACCTGCGGCGCCTGTCCCGGATAAGGTGTCTTGATGATCACCTGAACGTCGGACAGATCCGGAATCGCATCCACCGGGGTATGCTGGACCGCGAAAAATGACCACGCCGCGAGCAGCGCCGCAAATGTCAGCACGATCGTCCGGTTGCGGATCGACCATTCGAGGATCGCATCGATCATCGCAATCTCCCCGCAGGAGCTTTTGCCTCAGTTGCCGGATTCATGGGACTTCCCCGGTGTCCTCGCTCTCCGCCAGCCGCTGCAGTCCCGACTTAAGACTCGCCTCGGAATCGATAAGGAACTGCCCTGAAGTGACCACCGTCTCACCCGCTTCAAGGCCGGCGCTGATGGCAACGTAGTCCCCGGACTCCATGCCGGGAACAACCTCACGCGGCTGAAAACCGTTGTCGGGTAATCTGACTACGACCCGATTGCCGCGGCCACTGCGGATCAATGCCTCGCGCGGTATGAAAACCAGGTCCTCGCTGCGACCGCCAAAAATGGTTGCGTCGACATATGAGCCAGGTCGCAGGAGCCCGTCCGGGTTGTCCAGCTTGAGTCTCACAGGTAGCGCATGCGATTGCGGATCGACTTCCGGATAGATGAAATCGACCCGCCCGCTCCATTTTCGCCCCGGGAACGCCGCGCTGGTGATCTCCGCCTCCTGCCCTACTTCGACCCAGGACTGTTGCGACTCGAAGACCTCCGCCAGAATCCAGATACTGTCGACATCGGCCAGGCTGAGAACGATCGTTGCCGGTGTCACATACATACCCTCGCGAATATCGAGACCGACAACCGCGGCTGCTTGCCGGGCCCGGTACTGTACCCGCGGATTGACTTCCTTGGTGCGCTCGATCTGGCGCACCGTTTCCGCTGGCACTCCCAGCGCTGTGAGCCGCTGTCGCGACGCCTTGACCAGGTTCTCACCGCCCATACGCAATGCCTGCAGGTACTCTTCCTGCGCCGTGACCAGCGCCGGCGCGTATATTTCAAAGAGAACCTGGCCCGCGCTGACGACATCTCCCTGCGTTTTGACGCTCAGCATCTCGACCCAGCCTTCGGCGCGCGGATGAATATGGCGTAAAGTCGATTCGTCGTAGGTGACCCGGCCAAAGGAGCGGATTCGTTTCCATAGTCTGCCCTTTTCCACCGTTGCTGTTCGCAATCCAAAATTTTGCGCGACGCGCGGATCGATGCGAACGCTCGCGCCGCCACCATCGTCATAAACCGCAACATAGTCCATACCCATTTCGTCCTTGGCTGGTTCCATTGACGTGATTTCAGGATTGTGAGGATGACGGTAATACAACGGTACACGCGCACCTGGCGCCGCGGTCTCCTGGCGCCGCTGCACCAGGTCCATGCCGCAAATCGGGCAACGCCCGGGTTCATCACTGGTGACGTCGGGGTGCATCGGACATACATAGCCCGGCTGGGCGTGCGCCAGTGCGTGATCGGCGAAGCCCTTGGCGTCCGCGGATGTGTCGTCATTTTTGCCACAGGCCGGCAAGCCGATTACCAGGACAAGCATTGCCGCGATCCCGATTATGATTCTCATTGCGGATCCTCCTCGGTCAGGTATAGGAGCCGGGCCCGGTTCCTCGCCAGATCCGCACGGATCGACACGTAGGAGAGCTCCTGGGTCAACAGCAGAGTTTGTGCCCCGACCAGCTCGGCGAAGCTCGCATAGTCATTTTGGTACGCAGCTCGGGTAGCCTCCACATTGGTGTTGGCGTCGGGTAGTACTTCGCGCTGAAACAGCGAATCGCGCGCCTCGAGTTCGGTGACACTCGCCCATAACGCATCGAGTTGGGAGACCAGCTCGCGGTGGCGATCGGTCTCCGCTTCGTGCGCCGCACGCCGTTCCGCCTGCGCCGCGGCAAGCTCTCGGTCCTGGCGCCGGCCACTCAGCAACGGAAGACTGAAATTCACCATTGCAGAGAAGAAATCCGGGCGCTCGTCCCCGCTGGCGTCCTCACCGCTACGAAAACCGTAGGCGACGTCAACACCGAAGCTCGGCTTGTAGCGTTGGCGTGCAAGCTCCTCGCCAATTTGACGAACCTCCACGGTGTTGGCACTCGCGCGCAAAAGCGGGTGTCTCTCGATGCCCTGCAGTGCCGTCGTGTAGTCCGCGGGCGGCGCAAAAGCGGGGATAACGATGTCGGTACCGGGCGCCAGGGCCGCTCCGGTCCAGCGGCTCAACTGCGCGATCCGATTGGCAATCTCGCCCTCGAGATTCAACAGGCGATCGCCCAGCAGGCGCCATTCAAGGCGCGCCCGAACCACGTCGTGTTGACCGCGCCCGCCGCTGGAATAACTGGCAGTGACCGCATCCTCGAGCTCGTGATACCACTGTCGTTTGCGCTCGACGATGCGGGCAGCGTCCTGCAACTGGGCAATGTCGGTCCACAACAGGCGAACCTGGCGCCGGATCATGCGTTGCCGCTCTGCGAGAAACTCGGCCTGCGCGGCGGCCTGAGTCGCATGGCTGGCCGAGCGCAGGGCAAGTGTGCGGCCGGGCGGGAAACTCTGGCTTAACCCCACCAGCAGCTGGGTCATCGGTTCCTGGTCCAGTTCGAAGCTGTCGACCGGAAGGTTCATCGCGCCAAAGCGCAAGCGCGGATCGGGCAGTTGACCCGAAGTCACAACGCGCGCTTCAAGCGCCTCGCGAGTCGCCTCGATTTGCGCCAGACCGGCATCGCGCTCGATCGCGAGTGTTTCTGCCTGGTGCAGGCTGGTAAGGACTCCGGACGCGCATGCGGGCTCCGGCAAACTGATTGACAACGCCAGAATTGCTAATGGCGCAAGCCCCTTAACGGGCGATAAAAAACGCAACATGGATAGCTACCTCTTGAGACGGCGAACGGCAAGTCCGATGTCGGCAAGCGGGGCTATTCGATGAAGCGGCAGAAATCCAGGAAAGGTGGCGGGTGGTGGTGAGGTTCGTCGACTGCGGCGGCGAGCGGAAGCCGGGCAAGACCTGACGGAGCAGCCAGGACCACTGCCCAGTCAAACGCCGAGGCGCCCGCTGGCTGGGTCTTCAGCTTGGTGTCGGAACCGGGCGTGCGGGCATCATAATCATAGGCGCCGACAAAACTGCAGAGATCTTCACTCGATGAATCGGGCATCTCCCCCGGCGGGCAATGCGGACAATGCTCGTCGCCGTGCGCGTCCGCCGTCATTACCGCTGCTTGATTCGCGCTATCCGCCTCCAGCGCCATCAGGCAGGGCTGCGCAGCCATGTTCATCCATACCACGACAAACAGCCCGAGCGTCGTTCGGGCTATGCGCGGTGCAAATTTACGCAGGAGACGCAAACTCATTGGCGATACGGCTTTTGCAACTGTCACGGCAGAATATTACTGTGGCGACTGCATGGCAAGGGCCGAGGTCACAAGATTTGGCCGTCCGCATTGCGTAACCCACCAGCGCATGACCCGCTGCTCGAGGCGAGGGAAGAGATGAGTACAGTGTTGGCCGTTCGCGGAACACTCTCCGTGGTTTGCTGCATCGCAGTACTTCTGTTGGCAGGGTCGGGACGCGCAATCAGCGAAACTGCGCCCGCCTCCGCGATGAGGTTTCAACTGTTGCAGAATCCCGCCGCAGCTGGTGCGCGGACGCCGCACCTTGCGGCGGACGATACCGGCGGTGTCCTTTTCAGCTGGCTCGAGCCCGGCGCCGATAGCAAGAACTGGAGGCTGAAATACAGCCGTTACGATGCTGGCGAATGGCAAGCGCCGCGGAAAATAGCCGACGGAAGTAGCTGGTTTGTGAACTGGGCCGACTTTCCCTCCGTGGTGGCGTTGTCGGGCCAGCGTCTCGCCGCACACTGGCTGGCAAAGCGCGACGGCGGCGTCTATGCGTACGATGTCATGCTCAGTCAATCGGCTGACGGCGGAATATCCTGGTCTCCGCCAGTCAGTCCCCACGACGATGGCACCGCGACGGAGCACGGCTTCGTCAGCCTGTTTCCGTGGCGCGGAGAAACCGGAGTGATCTGGCTCGACGGACGCGAGACAGCGTCGAGCGGGCAGCGAGCTGGCGAACGGACTCACTCGGGCCATCATGGCGGCATGACGCTACGTTACGCGCTGCTCGACGCCGACAACGCGGTGCTGGAGCAAAGTCTTGTCGACGAGCTGGTCTGCGACTGCTGCCAAACCGATGCGGCGGCCGCCGGCGACCAGGCGCTGATCGTTTTTCGCAATCGTACCGAGCATGAGATCAGGGATATTTATTACAGCCGCATGGGTCCGCGTGGGTGGAGCGATCCGCAACCAGTGGCTGACGACGGGTGGCAGATGCCTGCCTGCCCGGTTAACGGACCCGCGCTCGACACGAGGGAAAATTCCGCGGCAGTGGCGTGGTTCACCGCCGCGCAAGACAGGGCTCGGGTCCAGGTGGCTTTTTCGTCCGCAACCGGATTCGCCGCGCCCATCGTTGTCGATGCGCGTGATCCGCTGGGGCGCGTCGATATCGTCCTCATCGATTCGCGCACGGCTGCCGTCTCCTGGCTCGGCACCGCGGAGCAAAAAGGCCGGGCCACGCTGCGCGTTGCATTTGTCGACCGCGACAGCGGCAAACTCGCCGAATTGACGCTACACACGCTCGCTGCGAGCCGCCTTGCCGGCTTTCCCCAGGCGGTGGCGAGCCCGGGCGGATTGATGTTCGCGTGGACCGAGCCGGGGGACCCGGGCCAGGTGCGAACGGGGTTTCTGACTGTTCCGGATGATTACCTCGACAATCTTCGCTAGTTGGTAAGTAGTTTTCCCGATAGCACTCGCGACCCAATCGGCGCTACATCAGTAACAGGGCCAAATGCAAATGCAGGAGGCAGCAATGGCAACTCGATGGATTGTCGTGGCCCACAGCGCCGAGGCGAAAATCTACGCTACGGACAAAGTCGGCCGCGAACCGGTAGTCTGGCGCACTCTCGAACACCCTGCGAGTCGGCGCAAGGACATTGACCTGGTTGCCGACCGTCCGGGACGGACCTTCGACAGTGCGGGCCAG
>Ga0316191_10000615_pt1 | contig 23449 bp, 20 predicted proteins | sample Eddworburr2cm_MG_FD_204928 | JGI IMG/M metagenome (GOLD analysis project Ga0316191, IMG submission 204928) | Coastal sediment microbial communities from Maine, United States - Eddy worm burrow 2 cm | ecosystem: Environmental > Aquatic > Marine > Coastal > Sediment | place: USA: Maine... | reverse complement strand
ATGGCCAGCCTCAGAGCTATCTACGCGAAGGAAACGGGTGAGGGTATGCGCTTTGAGCTGGAAGACTTCCCAGATCTCGAACCCGAAGGAGGCCCCGATCAGCCGGGCCCCAAAGCGCCCGGGCCCAGCCATCTGAAGGTCGTGAAGTAGCGGCGGCCGGGCTCCGCTAGGCGATTTCTGGCTGAATCGGTCGAAAGTCGGGCGACACGTTTTCAGAGGTACTCGAATACTTTCACGATCTTCTGCACGCCGTACACGGTGCGAGCGGTCTCGGCGGCTTCACCTCCTTCATCTCTCGGTATCAACCCCATCAGGTAGACAACGCCGTCCTCAGTGACGACCTTAATCCGCGACCCCTGCAGACGCTTGTTGGCGATGAGTTTGCTCTTGACCTTGCTGGTCAACCAGGCGTCGTTGCTTCTTGCCATCATGGAAGTGGGGCCACCCACTTCCAGCTCGTTGTGCACGCCGCGTACCTTCGCCAGGCCTGATGCCACTTCCGTGGCTTTTGCCCTCAGCGCATCGGTTTCGACCTGGCCAGCGAGAAGCACCAGGGCGTTGTAGCTGACTACTACCAGATGTGCGGAAGCGAACCCGGGGTCGGATTCCCTGATCGTCCGCGTCACCAGCGACTCGATAGCGCCATCGTCTATGTAGGCGCCGGTCGTTCTCGCCCGGGGGTCGCTGGACAGAGTGGTGCAGCCAGACAGGAGCGCGAGTGACAACAGTACCCGCGCGATGCCATCAACCATCCTGCGTGAAAGCATTCCTGACCCATTGAAATTCCGGTCGGTAGTTTCTACGCGTCACGGACACCACGTCAAACCGGCACCGATTTGCCGGGTCGGCGACGCCTTGCGTCAGAAAAAAGCCAGCGGCGGCAAATAGGCGACGGCGTTTGCTGGCCGTAACGCTTTCCAGGCCGCTACCGAAGCGCTGAGAGCGGCGGAATCGCACCTCGACGAACACCAGAATGTCGCTGTCCGCCATGATCAGATCGATCTCGCCTCGCCGGCAGCGAAAGTTCCGCACCAGGAATTTCAAGCCCTTTGCACGAAGGAACTTTTCGGTTTCCGCCTCAGCCCAGCGGCCCGTTTGCAGGTGTTCGCGATTGGTCAATCAGCGGCCCGATGTTTGTAGGGCCGGGGCCAGTTGGCGGTCTGCGATCTGTCCCCAGGCCAGTTCCCTCTTGAAGCGGCCGCCATCCCCCAGCCTCAGGGCTCCTGTGCTGCCAAGCAATTGGACGATGGCGCCGTCGCTGAATAACGGCAGCCGGTCGCACAGCCGAAACGCGTCGACTCCCAGGGCATACAGCGGCGACAGCGGGTCAGCGCTCAGGTTGAACGCGCTGTTCATCTCGGTATAGATCGAATTCTCTAGGACAAACCAGGGCAATTCGCTGACGAGGAACCCTTTCAATTCCCGGAGGTCCTGGGGGGATGCGCCTCTTACGCTTTGCGAACTGGTGTACACAGGCAGGTCCTGGGCGAAGTGGAACCGCAAAGCCGGTACCAGCGCATTAGCCTCGATATTGGTAACCAGTGCGACGATAGCGTCAATGTCGCTTCGTGCTCTGGGGAGGAACTGGAGATCTTCCCTCAGGACTTCGGACAGTTCGTTTCGGCGGGACTCGCTGGCCGCCACAAACATCGCAGCACCGACGGATTCGGTGATGGTTTTAAGGTCCATTACCGTCTGCTCGGTCAGTGGCCCCTGCCACCGCGACCGAAGCGTTCTGGAGGCACGAATCGCCCAGTCCTCGTCGTTGTGTAACAGCATCAACCGCTGGGCGCCGTCCTGTCCTAGCCTCGTTGCGATGCTTTCAGCCTCGTCCTCGATGGCCAGGCCCAGTTGCAGCAGATTTGGCGCGGGTCGCTCCATTGCCAGGTAGTTCAGGGCCAGCACGGGCAATTCCGGGCTCAAGCCGTTGAGCTCGATGACGCTCTCCTTGCGGAGCGGACCTACCAGCAGGTCCATGCCTTCGACCAGGGATTGCTCGTAGAGGTTGGATACAGAGTCGCTTGCGGTATCGTAAACGGTGACGTCGAAACTGGCGCTGCGCCCGAATCGCAGATAGGCGGTAATGAAGCCGTCCCTGACCGCCCTCCCGGCGCGGGACAGAGAACCGCTGAGCGGCAGAAGCAGCCCGACCCGGGTCGGGCGCCTTGTATCCGCCTGCACGGCGATCAGGCTGGACGGTGGGTTGCTTGCCGCCGGGTGCTTCGGCCAGGCCTCTTTCCAGCTGCTGAGCTTTGCGCGCTGATCATCCAGGGAAAAGCTTTCCAGCATAGCCCGACGCAGTGACCACCAGCCTTGTTCAGCTTCTTCCGAGCTGGTTTTCGAGGCCTCCGTGTCTAGCGCGGAGAGCTGGTTCAGGAAGTTCCAGATGTCGTCATTTACCGCCTGCACGGTCTTCCTGTCTGTTGCGGACAGGTCGACAGACATCAGGCGCCGAGCCGCAGCCGCCGGTTTCCCTTCGGCGGCAAGCAGCCGGGCCTCAGTCAGATAGAGGGTCAGAGGATCTGGCAGATCGTCCGGGTCGATGGCCAGCAGGGACGCCCGGGCACGCTGATACTCGCCATCTGCAATGGCCAGCTCAGCGTTCAGCAGCAGATAGGCTGCAAGGTCGGCTTCGCTGAGAAGCTCCGACTGAATAGCGGAGAAGCTCTGGCGGGCCGCGGCCTGCTGGTTTCCGCTGTAGTACAGGCGGGCGGACTGCAGATACAGCGTTGCCGCCTGTTTTGCCGTGTTTGCGGCGGCTGCGCGTTCCGCCAGCACCTCGGGAGACGCGGCGTCGGTGCTGTCCGGGAGGTCTGGGGGAGGCGCCGTCACGACGGGCGTGCTTTGGCAACCCCAGGCTGCGAGAATGAGCAACCCCGTTGCGAAAGATTTTGCTGACATGCCTGGTTTGCTCTACGTCGTGGCGACGCCTATTGGTAATCTGGAGGACGTCACCCGTCGAGGGGTCAATGTCCTTTCGTCGGTAGCGAAAATCGCTGCCGAGGATACCAGACGTACCAGAGTCCTGTTAGAGGCCGTCGGCGTGCAAGGGCCGGAGCTGGTGGCCCTCCATAGCCACAATGAGCGGGCGGCTTCGCTGTCGTTGTTGGAAAGCCTGCGTGCGGGCAAGGACGTTGCTCTGGTGTCTGATGCCGGTACACCCCTGCTGTCCGATCCGGGCTTCGAGCTGGTGAGGGCATGCTGGTCGGAAGGCTTCGGTGTTATACCGGTACCGGGTCCCAGCGCGTTGCTCGCAGCTCTGTCCGTTTCTCCCATACCCTGTGGTCGTTTCTATTTTGAAGGCTTTCTGCCGGCCAAGGCCGTGCAGCGCAAGGAGCGGCTCAGCGCTCTCGCTGCCCTGGGGATAACGGTGGTTTTCTTTGAAGCACCCCATCGCGTTGCCTCCTGTCTTGAGGATCTGGCGTGCCTGGTTCCGGAGCGGCGCCTGATGGTGGGTCGAGAAATGACAAAACGCCACGAACAGTATCTGTGCGATACCCCGGCCGCGATTCGCAATGTTCTGGTCAGGCAGGACCAGCTGCGTGGGGAGTTCATCTTCGTTCTGGAAGGCCTCCGGGAGCAGGCGGCGCCCGCAGAAGTGCGGCGCACGATGGAAACGCTTTGTCGGGAGCTGCCCCCGGCTCAGGCAGCTCGTCTGGGTGCTCAGCTGCTTGGATGCAAACGCCGTGAGCTTTATACGCTGGCACTGAGTCTTTCGGAACCCGGGTGATGTCCGGTTTTCCGTCCGTATTTCCAGCCGGGTAGCGCGATTCGGTCAGTCAGGGTAGGCTGACGAGCGAGTCGGCCAGGCAGTCGCTGGTGGTGAGCTTCGGCGAGCCGCGAGAGGAAAGTCCGGGCTCCATAGGACAGGGTGCCAGGTAATCCCTGGGGGGCGTGAGCCCACGGAAAGTGCAGCAGAAAGCAAACCGCCCAAGGCGCAGCTGGTGCTTTCGCACCGGTTGCGAACTGGTAAGGGTGAAAGGGTGCGGTAAGAGCGCACCGCGCGCGTGGCAACACTGCGTGGCTAGGTAAACCCCGCCCGGAGCAAGGCCAAGTAGGAATCCTTCGATGTGGTCCGCATCGGATTCGGGTAGGCCGCTGGAGGCTTTTGGTGACGAGGGCCCTAGATGAATGACTGCCCGGCCAACCTTGTGGTTGGCCCGACAGAACCCGGCTTATCGGCCGACTCGCTTTATTCTTTTTCTGCTGTAAGTTTCTCTTTTTATACCCAATCGGTCTAACTATTAATGTAGATTCTAGATAGTGGTATCTAGCCTTCGTTTCTTATGGCTTATTTGCCGAAAAAGCCGAGCTGAGAGAGAAAAACCCTTTAATTTCCATAAGTTAACGCCAACCTGGCTGCTTGACAGGGTTCCCTGCCCGCCTTAGTGTCGCGCGATGGGTTTTTGTGGGAAAAAGTGGGTTCCCGATCCCAATAAAGTGGGAGTCAAGAGGGAATCAAGTGGGAATTAGCGCGGAAATAAAGGGGCTAAGAACGGGGCTGTAGGGGAAACCGGCGTGGGTTTTCGAGACTTCGTCTGCGCGTATTCACGGGCCGAGGTCGCCCCCCATCTGCATTATGTTACGCGGTATCAACAGCGCCACTCTGGATGGCAAGGGACGGATGTCTCTGCCTGCAAGATTTCGGGATTCCGTACTTCTCTCCGCAGAAGGACGGCTGGTGGCAACCATCGATGTGCGCGAGAAATGCCTGCTTCTTTATCCCCTGCCGGAATGGGAGATCGTGCAGCGTAAGCTGGAGGGCCTGTCGAACATCGGCAGTCGGGCCCGGCTGCTTCAGAGGCTGCTTATTGGTCACGCGACTGATCTGGAACTCGACGGCAACGGCCGGCTGCTGCTCCCGCAGATGCTTCGGAGTTTTGCTGATCTCGACAAGAAACTGGTTCTGGTAGGGCAAGGCAACAAGATTGAGATTTGGAGCGATGCGCTGTGGCAGGCGCGAATGGACGATTGGTTGTCGGACGTCTCCAGTGAGCAACTTGCAGATGGAGATGATTTTTCCGGGTTGTCGGTTTGACCGCGCAGCACCTGCCGGTTCTTTGTGAAGAAACCGTGGGCTGGCTTACCGGCAAGTCTTCCGGGCAGGCTGCTGGTCAGGGAATGGTTCGGGAAGGGATCTATGTCGACGCGACCTTCGGCCGTGGTGGTCATACCCGGCGCCTGCTCGAGGTGCTCGGCTCCGGTAGTCGCGTGGTCGCCGTGGATCGGGACCCTGAAGCGATCGCTGCGGGTAAGTTGCTGGCTGCGGACGACAGCCGTTTGCAGGTTTGTCATGGAAGGTTTTCGGAGCTCGACCAGTTGCTGAAAGGGCTGCAGATAAGCGAAGTGCAGGGCGTGCTGATGGATCTGGGAACTTCGTCGCCCCAGCTCGACGATGCTCGACGGGGCTTCAGTTTTCGTTTTGACGCGCCCCTGGATATGCGTATGGACACGAGTGGCGGAGAGTCCGCGGCAGAATGGTTGAACGATGCCTCCGAGCAGGATATCGCTCGGGTTCTTCGCGAGTACGGGGAGGAGCGCTACGCTCGACGCGTTGCGGCGGCGATTGTAGCGGCCCGGCCGGTGCACAGCACAGCCCAGCTTGCTGCGCTGGTTTCTAGGGCGCAGCCGCGGAGCACCCCTGGCAAGCACGATGCCACCAGGGTCTTCCAGGCGATCAGGATGCAGGTCAATCAGGAGCTGCCGGAGTTGCAAGCCGGTCTCGTGGCTGCGTTCGGAGTGCTGCGTCCCGGCGGTAGGCTGGCCGTGATCAGCTTTCATTCTCTTGAAGACCGATTAGTGAAGCGATACTTCCGGGACCGCTCGAGGCCACCACAGCTGCCCCGCCGGCTGCCCGTAAGGGCGGCGGCAAGCCAGGCAGAGGCGCGTATAGTCGCGGGCCCTCTGCAGCCTGGCGAGGCCGAAATCAGGGCCAACCCGAGAGCGCGCAGCGCGCTGCTCCGGGTGTTGGAGAAAGCCGCGTGAGGGTCAGGCATCTGCTGCTGTTTGCGGGGCTGCTGGTTCTGGTGATGGCGTCGGGTATACGGGTGGCTTTGGTAAGCCACGATGTCCGTCTCCTCCACGGTGAGTTGCAGGCAGCACAGAAGATTCAGGACGAACACCTGTCCGCCTACAGCCGACTGCTCCTGGAAAGGGGGGCTCTGTCGTCCTATCAGAACATCGAGAGGCTCGCTGAAGTTGAGCTGGCCATGCACTTCCCGCAGGAAGTTGAGCGAGTCGGGAAGCCCGTTCCAAAGGTGGAAGCACCTTGAAACTCTGGCGCCACTATACGGTTGTCGTGCTCTTTCTGGGCGCCTGCTCGGGACTGGCCGCACGGGTGACCTATCTCCACGTTACCGAACGGGCTTTCCTGCAGGAGCAGGGCGACGCCCGATCCCTGCGGTTGGAAAGCATGCCCGCCTATCGGGGTGTTGTTTATGACCGGCACGGCGAGCCGCTGGCGGTAAGCACGCCGGTGATGGCTGTATGGACAGACCCGAGCCTTGTGCGGCTGGATGGCGATGCCATTGACGCCCTGGCTGGCGTGCTTGGGCTGGACCCCCATCAGTTGGCGCGCGACCTCAACGCCGGCAGCGGACGGGAGTTCTTCTACCTCAAGCGGCGGGTACCCTGGGAAGTGGCGGAGCGGGCGCGACGTCTTCATCTCGACGGCATCTATTTTCAGCGGGAATACCGCCGCTACTATCCCGCTGCCGATACCTCTGCACACGTTGTCGGGATGACCAATATCGATGATCTGGGTCTTGAAGGGATAGAGCTTTCTTTCGAAAAGCATCTGCGCGGGAGCCATGGCAGCAAACGGGTTCTGAAGGATCGCCGCGGCGAAACGATCAAGGATCTGGAATTCATCGAAGCGCCGCGTTTCGGTAGCGATCTCTACCTGAGCCTGGATCTGCGCCTGCAATTTCTCGCCTTCCGCGAGCTCAAGGCGGCGGTGCTGGCGCATCGAGCGGTGTCCGGCTCCCTGGTCATGCTGGATGCGCGGTCCGGGGAAATTTTGGCGCTGGTAAATTCGCCGTCCTACAACCCCAACGAGCTCTCCCAGACAGATGGCGGTGGAATGCGTAATCGAGCGGTCACCGACAGCTACGAACCTGGATCTACGATCAAACCGTTTACCGTGCTTGCGGCGCTGGAGACGGGGCGATATCAGGCTGACACGGTGATCGAAACGGCACCCGGGTATTTCCGTGTCGGCAACAAGCTGGTGCAGGATCCAGTCAACCGTGGAACCATCACCTTGACGCAGGCGCTGCAGAAATCCAGCCAGGTCGGGATCGCCAAAGTAGCACTCGATCTCTCGCCGCGGGCCGTGTTTGATGTTCTGAATCGGGCAGGTATCGGAGACTTCATCGGTACGGGGCTGCCCGGGGAAAACGCGGGAAGCCTCACGGACCGTGGCCTGGACAACCCTGTAGTCAGGACCACTCTGGCCTACGGCTATGGCCTCGCGGCGTCACCGCTCCAACTGGCACGGGGATATCTGTCGCTCGCGACCGGAGGCTTGAACCTGCCGCTGTCCATTCTGCGGGAGGACGAGGTGCCACATGGGGATCGGGTTTTCGATGCACAGCTGTGCCGCCAGGTGCTGGAAATGCTGGAAACGGTTACCGAAGACGCAGGCACGGCACCCCTTGCCCGGGTGCCTGGGTATCGGGTAGCCGGCAAGACGGGAACGTCCCGCAAAGTGGGCTCGGGCGGTTATGACGACGAGCGGCACGTTGCCTTGTTTGCGGGAATCGCTCCTGTGACCGATCCCCGCTTGGTAATGGTAGTCGTTATCAACGAGCCTGGCGGCGAAGCCAAAGGCGGTGGCACCGTAGCGGCGCCGGTTTTCGGTCGGGTTGCTGGACGGGCATTGCGCTTGCTCGGTGTTAAGCCGGACAAAGTGAGCGCTATATGAGCCTGGCTCTGCATCAACTGCTGGACGAGCAGCCGGGTCATCTTCCAGATATCAGGCCCCGGCAACTGTCGGAAGACTCCCGGCGCATCGAACCAGGAGATCTGTTCCTGGCGGTCCAGGGGCAGTCGGGGGACGGCCATGAATTTGCCGCAGCTGCGGCGCAGCGGGGCGCCGTGGCTGTACTCGCGGAACGGCAGATCCCGGGTCTTTCGGTGCCGGTCGTCGTCGTTCCGGATCTTCGCTCGAGACGGGGCTCGCTGGCGGCTCGGTTCTACGGAAATCCCAGCGAGGACCTCTACTGTGTCGGTGTGACCGGGACCAACGGCAAGACCTCCATTGCCCACTACCTTGCCGATCTGGCTTGCCGTACGGGTCGACCGGCCGGTTATATGGGCACCATCGGCTGGGGAAGGCCCGGGGCGCTGCAACCCGCCCGGCTCACTACGGAAGATCCGGTTACGGTTCAGAGAAATCTGGCTGCGCTTCGCGACCAGGGCCTTCAATGGGCCGTGCTCGAGGTCTCTTCGCATGCGCTTGCTCAGGGGCGGGTGGATGCCGTGCGTTTCGATGCCGCGGTTTTTTCCAATCTGTCCCGGGATCATCTGGACTATCACGACAGCGCCGAAAATTATGGTAAAGCGAAGGCCAGGCTCTTTCACTGGCCCGGCCTGAAGTCGGCGGTCATTAACGTTGACGATGATTTCGGCCGCGCGCTGTGCGCCGACCTATCCCCGTCGGTCACCCTGCTGCGCTATGGCCTTGGTGGCCCTGATGTTGGCTGGACGGAACTTCAGTTCTCGGCAGCCGGCGTCAGCGGAACCTGGCGAACCCGCTGGGGTGATCACCCCATGTCGATGCCACTGCATGCCGAGTTCTCTGTGGCGAACGTGGCCGCCGTCCTCGGGGTGCTCTGTCATGCCGGTGTATCCCTGGCGACCTTTGCCAATGCCGCCAAGACGCTGGGGGCGGTGCCAGGACGCATGGAATACTACCGTGCGCCAGGCAAGCCGCATGTCGTGGTGGATTTCGCCCACACGCCGGACGCGCTGGACAAGGTGCTCGCTGCTCTGCGCGCCGAGTCGATGGGGCGGCTGATCTGTGTGTTCGGTTGTGGTGGCGATCGAGATCCGGGCAAGCGACCGCTCATGGCGCAGGCCGCGGAGCGCCATGCCGATGTGCTCTGGCTTACCAGTGACAATCCGCGGTCTGAGGCGCCGGATCGCATCATCACCGATATGGTGGCGGGACTGTCGGGCTGTGCCAGGGTTCACCAGTGCGCGGACCGTGCCGAAGCGATTACGCGTGCAATCCGGGACGCGGTCGCTGGAGATACGGTTGTCGTGGCAGGAAAAGGCCACGAAGATTATCAGGAAATTTCCGGCAAGCGCGTGCCTTTCAGCGATCGTTCTCTGGTTGCGGAACTCCTTGGCGGGTCGGCCTGATGTTGCTCTGGCTCACCGAATATCTTTCGCAGTTCATCAGCGGGTTTGCAGTCTTTGAGTACCTTACCTTTCGTACGATGGTGAGCGTTGTGACCGCGCTGGCGGCGTCTCTGCTGATCGGTCCCATAGTGATTGAGCGCCTCACCCACTATCAGATTGGACAGACCGTCCGTGACGACGGCCCGCAATCCCATCTGGCCAAGGCGGGCACGCCGACCATGGGCGGCGCCCTCATTCTCATAGTTATGCTCATCACCACCTTGCTATGGGGCGACCTCGGCAATCGTTACGTATGGACGGTGTTGCTGGTTACGCTCGCCTTCGGCGTTATCGGCTGGTTTGACGACTATCTGAAGCTGTCCCAGCGCAACAGTCGTGGGCTCATCGCACGCTGGAAGTATTTCTGGCAGTCACTGGTAGCTATCGTTGCCGCCGGTTTTCTATATTCCAGCGCGGAAGCCCCTGCAGAGACGGAACTCATCGTTCCCTTTTTCAAGGAGGTGGCCATCCCGATGGGCATCGGGTATGTGGTGCTGGCCTATTTCGTCATCGTGGGTACCAGCAACGCGGTGAACCTCACAGACGGGCTCGACGGGCTGGCGATCATGCCTACCGTGATGGTGGGTGCTGCGCTGGGTCTCATCGCCTACCTGGTTGGTAATGTCGAGTTCTCCGGATATCTACAGATTCCTTACATCGCCGACGCTGGAGAGCTTGCCATTTTCTGCGGTTCGCTCATCGGCGCGGGGCTCGGATTTCTGTGGTTCAACACCTATCCGGCTCAGGTGTTCATGGGGGACGTGGGCGCGCTGGCCCTGGGTGCCGCGCTTGGTGTGGTGGCGATTATCGTCCGCCATGAAATCGTCCTGTTCATCATGGGTGGCCTGTTCGTCCTGGAGGCGGTTTCGGTGATTCTCCAGGTCGCGTCCTTTCGACTCACAGGTCGGCGGATATTCCGTATGGCGCCTATTCATCACCATTTTGAGCTCAAGGGCTGGCCGGAACCTCGGGTGATCGTCAGATTCTGGATCATCACCCTGGTACTCGTGCTGATCGGCCTTTCGACTTTGAAGTTGAGGTAGCGGGTGGTGAACCGGGTCATCGTCGGTTCTGGTATCACTGGGCGCTCATGTCTGCGGTATCTGGACGCCCGTAAGGCCCCCGGAGACCGATTGACCGTTCTGGATACCCGGCCCTCACCGGCAGACTCTTTGGCTCTGGCTGATGCCTTCCCCGGGGTGGAGTTCGCCTTTGGCGTATCCCAATGGGATTTTTCCGGCGTGCACAGCGTGGTGGTAAGCCCCGGCGTCGCTTTGAACCATTGCCTGGTAAGACAGGCTGTCGCCGGAGGCGCAGAGCTTTGCAGCGATATCGATCTGTTCTGCGACGCGGCTCAGGCGCCTATCTATGCGATTACCGGCACCAACGGCAAGAGTACGGTCACCGCGCTGGCAGGGCACTTACTTTCCTGCCTTGGGCATTCGCCCGGCGTGGGCGGAAATCTCGGCGAGCCAGCCCTGGATCTTCTTTCTGCCGACCGCGACTGTTATGTGGTCGAGCTGTCGAGCTTTCAGCTGGAACGCATGGCGGCGCACGAATTCGCGGCAGCGACGATTCTCAACGTCACTGAAGATCATCTGGACAGGCACGGGTCGATGGCCGGTTATACCGCCAGCAAACACCGGGTTTACAGGCGTGTGGGGCGCGCTGTGGCCAACCGGCAGGACGAGGCCACCCTGCCGCAAACCAAAGTTGCGCAGTTGGTGACCTTTGGCGACGATGCGCCGGCGCCGGGTCACTGGGGATTGAGCACTTACCAGTCGCGGACTCACCTGTTCTTCAGTGAAACGCCGGTTATGTCACTGAGCGACCTGCCACTGGCGGGCACCCACAACGCGCTCAACGTTTTGGCAGCCCTGGCGTTGGTTGCAGAGCCGGATATGTCTCTTGAGGCGCTGGCGGAGGGCGTGAGGCGTTTTCGCGGCCTGCCCCATCGCTGCAGGAAAGTCTCCGAGGTCCGCGGGATCGACTTCATAGATGATTCCAAAGCGACCAATGTCGGTGCGACTCTGGCGGCGCTGGAAGGTCTCGCCAGCGCTAAGCAGAAACGGCTGGTGCTGATTGCGGGTGGCGATGGTAAAGGTGCCGACTTCTCGCTTCTGAGACCCGCGGCGGCTCGGCACGTGAAATCCGCGATTCTGCTGGGGCGCGACGCTCCCGTTCTTGCCAGGACCCTGGCCGGCGTGGTGCCGATTACTCGCGTGGAGACCATGCCGGAGGCCGTCGCAGCGGCTATGGACATCGCCGAACCGGGGGATGTGGTTCTGCTTTCTCCCGCGTGCGCGAGCCTCGACATGTTTGCCGACTACGCGGCTCGCGGGCGTGCCTTTGCAGCTGCCGTGGAGGCTCTGCGATGACCGGGGCACCTGATCGGATACTGATCGTCAGCTGGTTGACCATACTTGCTCTGGGCACGGTGATGGTCGCTTCGGCATCCGTCGCGATCAGCAGCACCCTCCTGCTCAAGCACGGCGTTTTCCTGGTGCTTGGGCTTAGTGTTTTCGCTGGCGTGCTGTGCATACCTCTGCGGTGGTGGCAGAGAGGCCATCGTCTCGCCTGGCTGATTGCGGTCACGCTGTGCGTGCTGGTGCTGGTCCCCGGGGTCGGGTTGGAGGTAAATGGTGCCCGGCGCTGGATTGGGCTGGGCGCTTTCTCGCTGCAGGCCGCCGAACTTGCCAAGCTCATGGTGCCGATCTACATGGCCGGGTACCTCGCCCGCTTTCATGACGAGCTTCCAGACAATCCGGGCGCGATGCTTCGACCCATTGGAATGCTGGCGATTCTGGCCTTGCTTCTTCTGCTGCAACCGGACTTCGGGTCCGTGGTCGTGCTTGGCGTGACCGCTTGTGCCCTGCTGTTCATAGCGGGTGCCCGCCTGCGTCATTTTTTTCTGCTCGTGGTTGCCGGTGCCGCGCTGTTGGGAGCGCTGGCGGTGCTGCAGCCCTACCGCATGCAACGCCTGGCCAGCTTCGTCGATCCGTGGGCGTTTGCCTTCGGCAGTGGTTATCAGCTTACTCAGGCGCTAATCGCCTTCGGTCGGGGAGAGATCTTCGGTCTGGGGCTGGGCGAGGGGATACAGAAGCTCTTCTACCTACCGGAAGCGCACAATGACTTTATCTTCGCTGTGATTGCAGAAGAGTTGGGGCTCGTTGGAGCGCTGTGCGTTCTGGCTCTGTTTGCCGTGCTTGTAATCCGCATATTTCGGGTTGGCCGCAACGCGCTCGCGGTGGGGGATCATTTTGGTGGATTCCTTGTCTATGGGATCGGGCTGCTGCTGGGCCTGCAGTGTCTGATTAATCTCGGGGTGAATACCGGGGTCCTGCCGACCAAGGGTCTGACGCTGCCTTTTGTCAGCTACGGTGGCAACAGCCTGCTGGTGAGCTGCGCGATGCTCGGGCTGGTAGTTCGCGTGCAACTGGAGGACGGCAGTGTCTGAAGCTGCCGCTTACCAGGTTCCTGAAATGCGCCGAGTGCGGCGCATACATTTCGTTGGCATCGGCGGTGCCGGAATGTGTGGTATTGCCGAAGTTCTTTTGAATCAGGGCTACCTCGTTTCGGGTTCGGACCTGCGACCGTCAGCGACTACTACCCGGCTGTCGGATCTTGGGGCTGATATCCGTATCGGTCACGATGCCATAGCCGTCGCCGGCTGCGATGTCGTCGTCGTTTCCAGCGCCATCGACGAAAACAACCCAGAGATAAGAGCGGCTCATCAGCAGCGTGTTCCGGTGGTACGGCGCGCCGAGATGCTAGGCGAGCTCATGCGGTACCGACACGGGATCGCCATAGCCGGGACCCATGGCAAAACCACCACCACGAGCCTCGTAACCTCGATTTTTCAAGCGGCGGCTCTTGATCCGACGTTTGTCATTGGCGGGCTGCTTAATAGTACGGGTACCAATGCGCGACTTGGTGGCAGCCGTTACATCATTGCGGAGGCGGATGAGAGCGATGCCTCCTTTCTGTATCTCCAGCCGATGCTCGCCGTAGTCACGAACATCGATCGGGATCATATGGCCACCTACGGCAATGATTTCGAAAGCCTCAAGCGGGCCTTCGTCGAGTTCCTGCATCGATTGCCATTCTATGGTTCCGCGGTACTTTGTCTTGACGACCCCGAGGTGCGCAGCATTCTTCCGGCGGTGGCTCGCCCCATGCTCACCTATGGTTTTGGCGACGACTGTGACTATCAGGCAACCGAACTGCAGGCCAATGGCCGGCAATGGCATTTTACGGCCAACCGCCCCGCCGGTCTGGACAGCCTGGCTATCCGGCTGAGCGTTCCGGGTCGGCACAACGTGCTCAACGCCATGGCGGCCATCGCGGTGGCCAGTGATGAGGGTCTGGGCGACGAGGCCATCGTCCGTGGTCTGGAGAGGTTCTCCGGGGTAGGGCGCCGGTTCCAGGTGTTTGATCCCCTGGAGATCGGCGGCTCAACGATCACTCTGGTGGACGACTATGGCCATCACCCCACAGAGGTCGCCAGCGTCATCGAAACCGCCCGCATCGTATGGCCGAATCGGCGTCTGGTTATGGTCTACCAGCCGCATCGGTACACGAGAACTCGAGATCTTTACGATGACTTTGTACGCGTGCTATCTGATGTGGACGTGCTGGTTCTCATGGAAGTCTATGGCGCTGGCGAGGAACCGATTGCTGGCGCCGATGGCGCCGCCCTGAGTAAGGGTGTGCGACAGCGGGGTCGGCTGAACCCCCTGTTCGCCCGCTCGCCGATAGAAGCGATGGATATGCTGCCGGGCGTCCTGCAGACCGGTGACGTGGTGCTGGTGCAGGGTGCCGGCAATGTGAGCCTCGTATCGAATGAATTGCGAGGCGGTCGAGATGCGTAGCTTGCCCGCAGTCGCGTTGATGCTGACGCTTGCGGTGGGCGGTTTCCTGACCTGGGAGCAGCTCGACCAGCCCGTGCGCTCGGTGCGTGTGCAGGGGTCGCTGTCTGAGGCGGAACAGCAGGCGGTGCGCCAGGCCGTCGGTCCGTTTCTGGGTAAGGGCCTGCTGAGTCTTGACCTGGACGCGCTCACGGAAAACATCCTCGCGCTTTCATGGCCACGGGAAGTACGCCTGCGAAGGGCCTGGCCAGGCGGGTTGATCATCAGTGTGGACCGAGAGTCATTGGTAGCAACCTGGGGTGCGGATGGCTTTCTCACCAGCGCCGGAAAGATCGTGCATCTGCCGGACACGGTTCAGAATCTACCGGTATTGCGGGCAAGTATTTCCTCCCCACGTCAGGCTATGGAGGTCTATCAGATGCTGCAGAAAGAGCTTGATGTCAGTGGATTGAAGATCCGTCAGCTGCAGGAATCACCTCTGGGAGAGTGGCAGCTGTCGCTGGAGAGCGGGCTGACCCTTGCGCTGGGTAACGATTATCTGGCCGAACGGATGCACCGATTCCTGACGGTTTATCACGAGGTTTTGCAGCAGGAGCAGCAAGAGGAACTGCATGTCGATGCCCGATACGGTAACGGCGTTGCGGTGAGCAGAACGACTCCGCTGCTTGCGCTGGAGGCTAACTCTTCCATGAAACAGGATGGCGAGAATAGAGCGTATGGCGTCAGACACTGACCTGGGAAAAGTGGTGGGTCTGGATATTGGTACCAGCAAGGTTGTGGCCATCGTCGGAGAGGTTACGCCTGATGGCGACCTGGAAATCATTGGCCTCGGTTCTTATCCGTCGCGGGGATTGAAGAAGGGAGTGGTGGTCAACATCGAATCCACCGTTCAGTCGATTCAGCGAGCCGTCGAAGAGGCTGAGCTGATGGCGGGCTGTCAGATCGATTCGGTCTACGCGGGCATTGCCGGCAGCCACATCCGCAGCCTCAATTCCCATGGCATCGTTGCGGTCCGGGACCGGGAAGTCTATCCGCAGGATGTGGACAGGGTCATCGATGCTGCGCAGGCCATGGCTATTCCGGCAGATCAGAAGATTCTGCACATCCTGCCTCAGGAATACGTCATTGATTCCCAGGAGGGTGTCCGGGAACCGCTGGGTATGTCTGGTGTTCGTCTGGAAGCGAAGGTTCACCTGGTGACCTGCGCGGTGAACGCGGCGCAGAACATCGAGAAGTGCATCGAACGCTGTGGACTCAAGGTCAATGACATCATTCTGGAGCAGCTGGCTTCCAGCTATGCGGTGCTTACCGATGATGAGCGGGAGCTGGGTGTCTGCCTGGTTGACATCGGCGGCGGCACGACGGATATCGCCATCTTTACCAGCGGCGCCATTCGTCATACCGCCGTCATACCCATTGCCGGTGATCAGGTGACTAACGATATCGCGATGGCGCTGCGCACGCCGACCCAGAACGCCGAAGAAATAAAAATCAAATACGCCTGCGCGCTGACGCAGCTCGCGCGGCCGGACGAAACTATTCAGGTGCCCGGTGTCGGAGACAAGCCCGCGAGGGAGCTTTCCCGTCAGGCACTGGCAGAGGTGGTAGAGCCCCGGTACGACGAGCTGTTCACGCTGATTCAGGCGGAATTGCGTCGTAGTGGCTACGAAGACCTGGTTGCCGCAGGCATCGTTTTGACTGGGGGCGCGTCCAAGATTGAGGGCGTGATCGAGCTGGCAGAGGAGATCTTCCACATGCCGGTCAGCCTGGGAGCGCCACGTAACGTGGCGGGGCTGAAGGACATCGTAAAAAATCCCGTCTACGCCACCGGCGTAGGCCTGCTGATGTATGGCAGGCAGCGGGAAGAAGAACTGGACGGACGTGGCAGGTCGCGGGGCGCGGGTAGCTTCAGCCGCCTGAAGAAATGGCTTGGCGAAAATTTTTGATCAGGAGTTCGAAATGTTTGAGATCGTAGACAGTGCGCCTCAGAGCGCGGTTATTAAAGTCATCGGTGTAGGCGGTGGTGGTGGAAACGCTGTCCAGCACATGGTGGCTAACGATGTTGAGGGTGTGGATTTCATTGCAGCAAATACGGATGCTCAGGCGCTGAAAGCCCTGGATGCCCGTACGCTGCTGCAACTGGGAAGCACGATTACCCGGGGTCTCGGGGCGGGCGCGAACCCCGACGTCGGTCGTGAGGCCGCGCTGGAAGACCGCGAGCGAATCGCCGAGGTAATGAGCGGGGCGGACATGGTGTTCATAACCGCCGGCATGGGCGGTGGCACCGGAACCGGCGCCGCACCGGTGGTGGCGCAGATCGCCAAGGAGCTCGGGATATTGACGGTTGCGGTGGTTACACGGCCGTTCAAATTCGAAAAACGCAACAATCTTGCGGAGCGTGGCATAAGAGAGCTGCAGGAAAGCGTCGATTCTCTCATTACCATCCCCAACGACAAACTGCTCGGCGTGCTTGGTGAGCGGGCCAGCATTCTCGAAGCTTTTGGTGCGGCCAACGACGTTCTGCTTGGCGCCGTTCAGGGCATTGCGGACCTGATTATCCGCCATGGGCTGATCAACGTGGATTTCGCCGATGTGCGCACGGTCATGTCGGAGATGGGCATGGCGATGATGGGGACGGGGCGAGCCTCTGGCGAGCATCGCGCTCAGGAAGCGGCGGAAGCGGCCATTCGCAGCCCACTGCTCGAGGATGTCGACCTTCACGGTGCTCGCGGGATTCTCGTCAACGTGACAGCCGGTCCCGACCTCTCCATGGGCGATTTCATTGATGTTGGCAACGTTATTGACGAGTACGCTTCCGATCAGGCAACCGTCGTGATCGGCACGGTGATCGATGCTCACCTTGGAGACGAACTGAAGGTGACCGTCGTTGCAACGGGCCTGGGTGATCCGATTACGCCCAGCGTGAAGGTCGAAACGCCTCCGCCAGACCCCACTGCCGATCTTGGGGACGATGGCCGTCCGCAATATGGTGAATCCTGGGACCGCCCGGCGATTTTTCGCCAGCGGGATGCGGCCACGGGTCAGCAGAGCGCGCTGGCTCTGGACCAGGACGCCGACGATATGAAGTGGGTGGACATCCCCGCTTTCCTGAGACGTCAGGCTGATTGAGCTGCGTAGGGGGCGTGCATTGGCGATCCGGCTGCCGGAATCGGGATAGCTGCGGGTCCGGGTCCGGGCTTAGGGCCCGGCTTGGCCGCGGACGGACGCTTAGCGAAACTCTGGCGAAGGGTTCTGATACCCGGCGTGGAGATAAAACGTAACAATTCCTAAATTAGCGGCCATACTTGAAGTATGAATCACCTGTTTTTACCTGACCGCCATTGGGCACGCGGAAGACAGATCTGCGGATCGGTCGGTGCCGATTACTGGCAGCGGGTCGAGCAGGATACTCAGACCGAAAACCGTCATCGGGATTGTAGTTTCAATGACTAGAGGGCCACGGCAAAGAACCCTGAAGAACGCCATCCGGGCAACCGGTGTGGGTTTGCACAGCGGCGAGAAAGTTTTCCTCACCTTGCGTCCAGCCCCGGTTGATACGGGAATTCGCTTCGTTCGCACCGACATCGACCCGCCGGTGACCATGAGAGCCTGCGTCGATAGCGTAACCGATACCTCCATGGCTACCACGCTCGGTCCGGCTGGTGCAACGATATCCACCGTAGAGCACCTGATGTCTGCTTTTGCCGGCCTGGGGATAGACAACGCGTTCGTTGACGTTTCTGCAGCAGAGTTACCCATTATGGATGGCAGCGCTGCGCCCTTCGTATTTCTTCTACAGTCGGCGGGAGTCGAAATTCAGGATGCGTCGAAGAAGTTCATTCGAATACGAAAGGAAATTTCTTATTCAAACGGAGACATTCGCGCCGAGCTCAAACCCTATGACGGGTTCCGCGTTTCCTACACGCTGATTTATGACCACCCTGTGTTTCACAAACATAGTAGGACTGCCTCCGTCGAGTTCTCCAGTATGGCTTTCGTCAAGGAGGTCAGCCGTGCTCGTACTTTCGGCTTTCTGGCTGACTTCGAGAAGCTGCGCGACATGAATCTGGCCCGCGGCGGCAGCCTGGACAACGCGGTAGTGGTCGATGATTCCCGTATTTTGAATGACGATGGGTTGCGCCTCGAAGACGAATTCGTCAAGCACAAAATTCTTGACGCCATCGGCGACATGTACCTTCTGGGCCACAGCCTCATCGGTGAGTTCTCGGGCTACAAATCCGGGCACGCAGCGAATAACGCGTTGCTGCGCATGATGCAGCGTGATCAGGATGCCTGGGAGTTGGTGACCTACGACGATGAAAGCCAGGTGCCCATTGCATACAACCGGCTGCAGCTGGCGCAGGAAACCGCCTAGAGCAAAGGTCAAGGCTGTGGGGCGAAAATTAGGCACTGGCTCACGGTCAGAAGCTGCCGTTCTCGGCATACTTGGGTTCTGGACGAGACGAACAGAAACAGGCTGGTTTCAGCTGGCTGAGACCTTGATCTGAAGGTCACTGGTGCTCTTGAAGTCTGTCAGCTGCTGTAACTCGATGAGAAGGTCGGGCTTCATGAAGCGCAGACGTGTGGCGCTCGCGGCGTTGCTGCAAGTCACCGCGATGATCGGTCCTCGGATGTCAGTGACCTGGCAGTCCCGGGACAGCGGTTCGGGCAGCAGAGCCTGTAGCTGTGCGGTCCAGGAATGCTGATCGGCGGCGCGCCGCAGCAAAAGTTGCAAAGGAGAAAATCGCCGGTGGCGTTCGGTCAAAAGTTCATCTATCTTCGCTCGGGTCACTTGGCTGTTTCTCGCAGTCTCGCAGGGAAGGACACGGCGCTATCGCGCCGATGGATTCTGGTCCGCGCCACGATCAAACCAGAATCAGAATTAGAATAAAAGTATGAAAATCATTCTGCTCAAGGATTCGGGCGAAGCCAATTCGATAAATAGCTACGGACTGCGCCTGGTCGCAGGATGCGCCTTCCTCCTCATGTTACCTCTGCTCGCAGCGCTGGCCTTGCAGCCCTCCTTCGGTCCGGCATCGACAGAGCAAACGCTGGTGGCCGAGTGGCAAGCGAAGCTGGCAGAACAGCAGTCAGAACTCGAAGCCCTGCGGGAAAAATCCGCGGCTGAAGCCCGGGCGGTAGGTCGCCAGCTGGCCCGAATGCAGGCGCGGCTGCTGCGAATGGAAGCCCTGGGCTCCAGGGTTACCCAGATGGCAGAGCTGGACGAGGGAGAGTTTTCCTTCGATGAGCCGGTGGCGGTAGGCGGGCCCGTGGCAGCGGTGAACGAACCGCTGGGCTGGGCTGATCTGCAATCGCGTCTTGACGCCTTAGCGGGAAACCTCAAGGGTCGGGAAGCAGAGCTCGAAGTTCTGCACTCGCTGTTGCGCAACCAGGAGTATCGCGAGGCCACGGTGGTGGCGGGCAGACCGGTGACCTGGGGTTGGATGTCCTCGGCATTCGGCAAGCGCGTTGACCCTTTCAGCGGGCAGAGCGCCTGGCACTCGGGTGTGGACTTCGCCGGGCGAGCTGGCTCCGAGACCGTGGCTGTGGCCAGCGGGGTGGTTACCTTCGCGGGCAAGCGCTCGGGCTACGGAAAGATGGTCGAGATCAATCATGGCGATGGCTACGTCACCCGATATGGCCATCACGAGGCGCTCAAGGTCGGAGCCGGCGATATCGTCAAGAAAGGGCAGGCCATTGGTGCGATGGGTTCATCGGGACGTTCCACCGGCCCCCACGTGCACTTCGAGGTGCTGAAAGACGGGCGTAAGGTCGACCCATCCCGCTACGTCGTTCAACGCTGAGCCGGAATCTGTCGTTGTCCTCTTAGAACTAAGTTAGAACTCAGATTCAAGCTGCCTGTCGAAAGCGGTAAACTGCCGCTCTCAATCGCTCCTACATAACGGACATTCAAAACCTTGTTACGCAAGATATTTGGCACTAAAAACAGTCGCGAACTCAAGCGCATGGGCAAGATGGTCAAGGCCATCAACGAGCGGGAAGCGGACACTCAGGCGTTATCTGATGACGAGCTGAAAGCTGTCACGGGGAAGCTCAGGGCCAGACTCGAATCGGGTTCCAGCCTGGAAGCCTTGTTGCCAGACGCCTTCGCCGCGGTCCGCGAAGCGTCCGTGCGAACGAAAGGCATGCGCCATTTCGACGTGCAGCTGATTGGCGGCATTACGCTTCATGAGGGCCGCATTGCGGAGATGCGAACCGGTGAGGGCAAAACGCTCGTCGCCACTCTGCCGGCTTATCTCAATGCCCTGGGTGGAGAAGGCGTGTACGTGGTCACCGTCAATGACTACCTTGCCCGGCGGGACGCAGAGTGGATGCGGCCCATCTACGAAGCACTCGGCCTGACCGTTGGCATAATTCAATCTCGCCAGGACCCCGTTGAGAAGCGGGCCGCCTACCAGTCGGACATCACTTACGGGACCAATAACGAATTCGGCTTCGATTATCTGCGTGACAACATGGCGTTCACTCCTGAGGATCAGTTTCAGCGCGGCCTGAACTACGCCATCGTGGATGAGGTGGACTCTATTCTCATCGATGAAGCAAGAACCCCGCTCATCATTTCCGGTCCCGCGGAAGAGAGTACCGAGCTCTACCTGAAAATAAACAAGCTTGTCCCCAAGCTGGTTCAGCAGCCGTTTTCGGAGTCGCCGGAGCCGGTTGCGGAAGAGGGCGGAGATTTCGTGGTCGACGAGAAAAACCGCCAGGTGGAACTCACGGAGCAGGGCCACGAGAAAGTCGAGAACGAGCTGGTGCGCATGGGTCTGCTGGAGGAGGGAGACAGCCTCTATGCGGCAACCAACCTGGGGATGCTGCATCACGTTCACGCTTCGCTCAAAGCCCACGCTTTGTTCAAACGTGATGTCGATTACATGGTCGTCGATGGGGAGGTCGTCATCGTCGACGAGCACACGGGTCGCGCCATGCCCGGGCGGCGCTGGTCTGAGGGTATTCATCAGGCTGTCGAAGCCAAGGAATCGGTACCCATTCAGAACGAGACCCAGACCCTGGCGTCTACCACCTTTCAGAACTACTTCCGGCTCTACAACAAGCTTTCGGGCATGACGGGCACGGCGGATACTGAAGCTTTCGAGTTCCGACAGATCTACAATCTGGACGTTGTCGTGATACCTACTCACCGGCCGATGGTCAGGGCCGATCACAACGACCTGGTGTACCTGACCATTGAAGAGAAGTACGACGCCATCGTCGAAGACATCTCCGGCTGCATCGAACGTGGGCAGCCCGTGCTGGTCGGCACGGCTTCCATTGAGTCCTCAGAGCGGTTGTCTGCGGAGCTGAACCGCCGCAAGATTTTTCATAATGTGCTCAACGCCAAGCAGCACGAGCGGGAAGCTGAAGTCATTGCTCAGGCCGGGCAACCGGGCGCTGTCACCATCGCGACCAACATGGCGGGCCGTGGCACGGATATCGTTCTCGGCGGTAACTGGGAGTCGGAAATAGCCGGGCTGGAAGATCCGACCCCCGAGGCGATAGAGAAAATCCGCTCCGATTGGCAGGTCAGGCATGAGAAGGTCCTCGAGGCAGGCGGCCTGCACATCATTGGCACCGAGCGCCATGAATCGCGACGCATCGATAACCAGCTGCGCGGTCGCTCGGGTCGTCAGGGCGATCCGGGGTCCAGCCGGTTCTACCTTTCGATGGAAGACAACCTCATGCGCATCTTCGCCTCGGATCGTATCCGGGGAATCATGCAGTCAATTGGTCTGGAATCGGGTGAGGCGATAGAGCACCGGATGGTGAACAACGCCATTGAGAAGGCTCAGCGCAAGGTAGAAGGGCACAACTTCGACATCCGTAAGAACCTGCTGGAATATGATGACGTGGCCAATGACCAGCGGCAGGTGATCTACCAGCAGCGTCGCGAGCTCATGGCAGCCGAAGACATTTCAGAGACCATTGCTGGAATCCGCGAAGAGGTGGTTCAGGAAGTGGTTGCCGATTATGTCCCGCCACAGAGCATTGAAGAACAATGGGATGTAGAAGGCCTGGAGCAGGCGCTGCTCACAGATTTTGCCAGCCGGCAGCCGGTCCGCCAGTGGCTTGAAGAAGACGATGAGCTGAACGAAGAGTCTCTCCAGCGGAAGATCCTTGATCAGGTCGTAGCTGAGTACTCGGCCAAGGAAGAAGGCTGGGCTCAGCGCGGGGTTGATATGCGGCTTGTGGAAAAGCAGATCATGCTGCAGATTCTCGATCAGCGCTGGAAAGAGCACCTAGCGCTCATGGACCACCTGAGGCAGGGTATTCATCTGCGCGCGTATGCGCAAAAGCAGCCGAAGCAGGAGTATAAGCGCGAGAGCTTCGAGCTGTTCCAGGAACTGCTGGTGAACATCAAGCGGGATGTGGTGCGTCTGCTGTCCCGAGTTCAGATCGAAGCGCCCGAGGCGGTTGAGGAAGCGGAACGCAGGCGTCGGGAAGAAGCGGAGCGCCGCATGCGTTTCAGTCACCCTGAGACGACGGCGCTCGCAGGCGATGGCGCCCAGCAGCAGGGTCCTTCCGGCGAGCCGCCCGCGCAGGACAGACCTCAGACATTCGTGCGCACCGAGCGCAAGGTCGGTCGTAACGAGCCCTGCCCCTGCGGCTCAGGAAAGAAGTTCAAGCAGTGTCATGGCAAGGCCGCTTGAATGGCGGTGAATCTGCCGGAGCTGGGTCCGCTGCCACCGGTTGGCGGGGTCCGAGTCGGCACTGCTGGTGCTGGAATAAAGCAGCATGATCGCGACGACATAGCGGTCTTTCTGCTGGCGCCGGAGACGGTCGTTGCCGGCGTGTTTACCCGCAACGCCTTTCGGGCAGCACCGGTTCAGATTGCCTCTGCTCATCTTGCAGCCGGTGGGGTTCGGGCGCTGGTGATAAACAGCGGCAATGCCAATGCCGCGACTGGAGAGGCGGGCTTGGAGGACGCCCGTGCCGTGTGCCAGGCCGTGGCAGATGCAGCGGGCATTGCGCAGACGGCTGTGCTGCCGTTCTCCACCGGCGTCATCGGCGAGCGGCTGCCGGTGGATAGGGTTCGAAATGCGGTTGTACGGGCAGCGGACCAGGCGGCGGAAAATTGCTGGCCGGCGGCGGCCAGAGCGATCATGACCACGGATACCGGACCGAAGGCTGTCAGCCACCGGGCGCAGGTCCAGGGCTGCCCG
>Ga0316191_10000614_pt1 | contig 23451 bp, 22 predicted proteins | sample Eddworburr2cm_MG_FD_204928 | JGI IMG/M metagenome (GOLD analysis project Ga0316191, IMG submission 204928) | Coastal sediment microbial communities from Maine, United States - Eddy worm burrow 2 cm | ecosystem: Environmental > Aquatic > Marine > Coastal > Sediment | place: USA: Maine... | reverse complement strand
GCAGGAGTGCAGGTCGAATGTTCCGGTACGGCACAGAAAAAGTCGGCCGCCAGTTGTGGCGCGCCGTGGTCCTGCCCGTAGACCTCACTGAAGCTCTTGACGTCGAGGAAGCGGAAGTCGGCAGAGATATCCACGACCCGCCCGCGTCCCCGGTACCCTTCCAGCAGCCTGGCGATGACGGGCGCCGCCGCCCCATGGGGCGTTGCGCAGAACAGGCCCCGAAGTCCTCCATCGCGCCACATCGACTCAAGTTCACCCACCGATGCGAAGCTGGCATCGTCGATGCAGCCCGCCAGGTTCGGGAACACCTGGGCAACCGGGGTGCCGGTGTGGCTGACAGACGCGATGCTGCCGAGTTTCAGGGACGGGTGCGTCGCGAGCAGGCGCAGCAGCTCCCCGGAAACATATCCGGTGCCGCCGACGATGCCGATAGGAAGCCGTTGTGGCACGTGTGTGATCCCTTAACAGCGCTCGGGGAAGAGCTTCTGCATGAGTGTGGCGCCGACCTGGGTCTCCTGGGTCAGCGCATTGAAAGCCGGGACACCGAGTTGCTCGATGATCATGTCCGAACCGACCGAGTTGTCCGTGGCTCGTCCGGTGACGAGCGCCGGTTCTATATCGAAATTGTTCCGCAGCAAGGTTACGCCACCCCAGGCCGCGACCGGGTCATTGGCGCACAGGACGACCGCATCCAGTACTCCGCGGATGTCGGCAGACGACAAGATCGCCTGGACACCGTATGCGCCAAGAAGGCCGTCGCCGAGTTCGAACACGATCACGTCCGGTCGGCCTGCAGCCATTTGGTTGAGCAGGGCCCGCGTCAGGGCCGGCCCGCTCTCCGGCGTGGTCGTGACGACTCCGAAGTCGGTAAACAGCCCGGTCTCCAGAGCCCCGGCATCCTCCATGGCCAGTACATCGCGCCGCAGGGAGACACCGGTTGCCTTGAACGCGGCCACCCGTAATCCATGGTGCGAGAAGCGGCTGATGATGGCGCAGGCGGCGGCGGTCTTGCCGGCATCCATGCAGGTGCCTGCCAGCGCAACGACGGGGATGCCGCCGGTTTTTAGCGTCAACGTGTCGTGGAGAGTGTGGATGCCCACCCGGGCCGGCCGCCCTATCCGTTCGCCGAGCACCGGGAAGTGCAACACAGAACCGAGTACCCGGCACTCGAACGGCGATCCCCGATCCGGTGTCACCGAATCGCAGATGCCGATGACGCCACCCAGGTTGAGAATGTTGACCGTATCGCCCGGTGACAGCGACACCGGCATGTGGCCCGAGTAGCCGAACAACGCGTGCCTGTGGCCGAGTGCGCCGACGACGATATCACCCGCCTTTACCTGTGCCATCCGCCCCGAAGTGAGTTCGAGCTGGTTATAGCTGGACTTGTTGTTCAGCACTTCGACAGCGACCACCACACCTTCCTCGCAGGGGATGTCAGGGGAGACCCGCAGTTCTCGACCGAGCTCGCAGCTGGAAGCGACGGACGCCACCTTGTCGACGATCATTGGTTTCATATCAGGCCTCGCGTTCCGCGCCGGCCCGCGTGTACAGCATCCCCGGCAGGGATCGCATGCGTGAAAAGCCGAGCGCATCGGCGGCGGTCCATTCGCCCGCGGCTTCTCCATAGGTGCCACGGGTTGCCGCGAGCAGCGAATGGGGAGACACGACGCCCTCGACGAATACCTGTCCGGGCCGCAGCAGGAAAGAGACTTCTCCGGTGACCCGCAGCTGCGACGAGGCCAGCAGGGCCTCGATGTCGCGACAAGCGGGATCCAGATGTTGCCCCTCATGCAGCATGTCGCCATAGACGCCGGCGAGCGGCTCCTTGACGCGCAACTGAGCGGCGCTCAGCGTCAGCTTCTCCAGTTCGCGGTGGGCGGTCAGTATCGCGGCGGCTGCCGGTGCTTCGAAGGCCACCCGGCCCTTGGTGCCCAGCACCGTGTCACCGAGGTGGATGCCCCTGCCGATGCCGAACTTCGCCGCCACTGTCTCGACGGCCTCGATCAACGCGACGGGTGGCAGCCTGTCGCCGTCAAATGCGACCGGCACGCCCGCCTGGAACGCAAGCGTGTGGCGTTCTCCCTGCACCTGCGAATCGAATGCTCCACGGGTAAGGACCCAGGCGTCCTCCGGGATGCTTTCGCGCGAGTCCAGCGTCTCTCGCCCGCCAATCGTCACACCCCAGAGCCCCCGATTGATCGAGTATGCGCCACCGCCGGCCGGAACCGGCAAGCCCTTTTCCTCGAGGAACTCGATCTGCTGCTCGCGCCGCCAGGCGTTGTCTCTGACCGGGGCCAGGATCTCCAGCGCCGGGTCGAGGGTACGCAAGGCCACCTCGAACCGGACCTGGTCGTTACCGGCCGCCGTGCAGCCGTGAGCCACCGTGCGGGAACCGAGTTCCTTGCCGACATGGGCCATGGTCTGGGCCTGCAGCACCCGTTCGGCACCGACGCACAGGGGGTACAGGTTGCCACGCCGGACATTGCCGAAGATCAGGTGCTTGAGTACCTGGTCGAAGAAACTCTGGCGAGCATCAACGGTGACGTGACGCAGGGCGCCCAGGGCCATTGCGTGTTTCTCCAGGGCCACACGGGCCGCCTCGTCGAGACCGCCTGTGTCGACGGTAACGGTGACGACCGGGCGCTGGTAGGTGTCCCTGAGCCAGGGAATACAGAAGGAGGTGTCCAGGCCTCCCGAGAAGGCCAGGAGGATGGGGTTTTCCGGGTTCATGAGCGTCTCGCGTCCGGGAAGATTTTTTCCAGGCGGGCGACCAGCAGCTGCTGTTGCCGCTGGCTGGCCGTGGCAACGAAAATCGTGTCGTCCCCCGAGATGGTGCCGACGATCTCACGCCAACCGGACTCGTCCAGAGCCACCGCGACGCTCTGCGCGGCGCCGGTCGAGGTACGGATGACGGTCAGGCTGGGGCCGGCGGTCGCGACATGGCGGACGAATCCCGCCAACAGTTCGAACCGGGCTTCCCCGGGGGCCCGCACGTTCTGCGGAGCCAGGTAACGTTCACCGACTTTGGCGACACCGAGATCCTTGAGATCGCGGCTTATGCTTGACTGGGTGGCGTCCATCCCGCGCTCCGACAACTCACGAACCAGATCTTCCTGACGGGCGATCGGGTACTTCTTCAGGATGCGCAGGATTTCTGAACGCCGTGCGGACTGCTGGCTGGGATCTGTGGGCATGGTCGAGGGCAGTTAAGAATAAAGATGCGCATAATGTATGATTCATGCGCATCAAAAGTCAAGCTTGGGTTCTTGTGTGGCGACCGTTAGACTCGCGCTGCGTCCAGAGTTCGGAGACACGGATGAGCGATTCAGGACTGCAAACGGTCGAGCTGGAGACCGGATCCCGCCCGCAAGCCAGCGTGATCTGGCTACACGGGCTGGGTGCCGACGGGCACGACTTCGAGCCCATCGTGCCCCAGTTGGAGGCGGCTGGCATTACCAATGTCCGCTTCGTGTTCCCGCATGCGCCGTTGCGGCCGGTCACTATCAATGGCGGCATGCCGATGCGAGCGTGGTACGACATCGTCGCATTCGATGCCGGTCCGCCCCGCGACCAGGAGGGCATCACCGCCAGCCGTCTGGCGGTCGAGAGCCTGATCAGGCGTGAGGAACAACGCGGAACCTCTTCACAAAACATCATCCTGGCCGGTTTCTCCCAGGGCGGCGCCATAGCGCTGTACACCGGTCTGCGGCTCGATCGACCTCTGGCCGGCATCATGGGCCTGTCAACCTACCTGTTGATGACGTCGAGCACGGAGGCTGAGCGCAGCGCCGGCAATGCGGCTACACCCCTGTTCCTGGCACACGGCACATTCGACCAGGTCGTCCCGATGGCGGGAGGCCAGCGCGCCGCAGAATTGCTGGGCCATCTGGGTCACCAGGTCGAGTGGCACGAGTATCCGATGATGCACGCCGTTTGCCCCGAAGAGGTCGGGCACATCGCTGCCTGGCTGAAAAAGCGCCTCGGATTGTGACCCGGCAGGGGCCGGGTCAAGCGGACCTTTATGTCTGGCTGTCTTCGGACCGATCCGTGCCGAAGGCGAAACTGGCTGACCCGGCAGGCCGGCCGTCGCGGTCGAATGTCCGTTCTTCCAGGAACGCCTGTCCGTCCCTCGACAGCATCATGACGGTCGCCGATCGCGTTCCGTAGAGCGGGCTGCGGATGAAAACAGGCGAGAGCCGGCGCTCCCATGCACGGGGCACGCCGGTATCGGGCAGGTCGTCGTCCGGGACGATCTCATCATCAAGCAGGAGGCTGAACAGGCACTCGACGTCCGGGGTCTGCTCGCCAATGCATGCGCGCAGTCCCTCCCTGGTCTTTGTCACTTTCGGCCAGGCCGTGTTCAAAAGGTGATTACTGAGCCCGTATACACCCGCGGCAAGCGGGCCGCTGGCCGGGCCGCGGTTGGTCATGTAGCGGATTTCGGACGGATCGCCGAATATCAGGTTGAATGCGCCGTATGCATCGGCCTCCACCGTGTCCTGCCATGATCGCGGCGGGCGCCGCGAGCCCAGGAAGTCACTGACCAGCTCGCCACGGCTGCGACTGTCCGGCTGCAAATCAGGCGGCTCGCGAAAGTTGGTCACCACGGCAAAACGACCGCTGCGGGAGAAACCCATCCAGGTACCGCCTGCCTGCAGGTCTCTTCCGGCAAGAATATCGGGAGCATCGTCCCACCAGCCGGCCGGTGCGGCGGGCCGGCGGTGGAATTCATCACGATTGCCGACCAGTATCAGCGGGTAACCCACGTGCTGTTGCCAGGCGAAGGCGAGGACACACATGGTTGCGAAGCCGGGTCAGCGCCAGACCGGCGGCCCGGACTCTCCGTGGCGGTCAAGATCAAAGCCAGGTTTCGCATTGAACCACTCCCTTACCAGCGCATAGGCAATCGACACCGGGGGGGGCAGTAGGGTCTCGCCCTTGACGATATCCTCGCGGCTCACCCAGCGGGCTTCCGAGAGCTCACCGTCAAGCAGCTCTATCTCCCTGGTCCGTGCTTCAGCGAGAAAACCCAGCATCAGTGATGACGGGAACGGCCAGGGCTGAGAAGAGTGATACATGACGTCAGAGACCCTGACGCCCGTTTCCTCATAGACTTCCCGCCGAACCGCATCCTCCAGGCTTTCGCCCGGCTCGACGAAACCCGCGATGGTCGAGAACCGTCCTTGCGGCCATGAGGCCTGCCTGCCGAGGAGGCAGTGCTCACCGTGTGCCACGAGGACGATCACCGCCGGGTCAACTTTCGGAAAGTGCCTGCGCCCGCATGGCTCCGAAACGCAGACGCGCGCGTGGCCTGCTTCGGCCAACTCGGTGCCGCTGCCGCAACGGGCGCAGAAGGCGTGGTTGCGGTGCCAGATCGCCATGGCGCGGGCATAGGCCAGCAACGAGGCTTCCCAGGGCTCGAGCAGACCGGCCAGCGGGCGAAGATCGCGGAATTCGAATGAGTCCGGCAGCGGCAATTCCTCGCCCACGGGGATGCTGAAGAAATATCGCTGCTCGCGGATGCCGAGCAGTACAGGTGCCGCAATACTGGCACCGAGTTCGCCCAGTTCTTGCGTACTCAACAGCGCGGGACGAGGGGGGTCTGTGATGTGAACCAGACTGCGACTGCCCTGGGTCGGCAGGAAACGCGCCGCCCCGGAGTTCATTACTTCCTCGATCCACTCACTGCGGTCCCGCAGGTGGGCCAGCCTGTCGATCGGACTATGGGCCAGCAGGTTTACGTAGGGGGAGCGGCTCAAGAGGTTAACGCATCTGCGTGCAGCGCGCGTGCCGTGATAACCCAGCCGTCTTCGTCAGCGTACAGGTATTGTCCCGGACGTATCGTAACGCCGGCAAAACTGACCGAGGTCCCCTGGTGTCCGTCGCCACCTTTTTTGCTCTTGCGTGGATTAGTGGCAAGAGCAATGACACCGAGATCGATGCCAGCTATCTCCGCGCTGTCCCTGATGCATCCATTTATGACGACACCGGACCAGCCGTTCTCGGCCGCCAGGGTGGCGAGTCGGTCGCCAAGAAGCGCCCGCCGAAGAGAGCCGCCACCGTCGACAATCAACACCCGGCCACCCCCGGGGGATTCGACAGCTTTGCGCACCAGTACATTGTCTTCGTGAACTTTCATGGTCACGGTTTCCCCATGGAAGCGCATGCGGCCTCCGAAGTGACGCATGATCGGTTCGGCGACTTCGATTTCTCCGGGGTGAGCATCGCAGATGTCTGCGGTGAGTACTTCCATGGCTCGGTCTCGCGAATGGGCTTGCGGCTATTCTATGTCGGCGCAGGCCACAGGCGCACCCGCAGTCAGAGATGCGTGGCGGCGCCCCGGGTGCGACTCAATCGGCACGGCGGGCATTCGGCACGATCCAGGGCGAGTGCATCCTGAACGTAGATATTTCCGCAGTGCAGGCAGTCAGCAAGCAGAGCGTCCTTTCTTGAGGTGATCGCCCGATAGAGGTTCCAGGAGCGCTCGAAACTGATCGCCGTCCGCGGGTACAGCGCGGTGTAGGTTTCGTAAGCGCGACATAACAACTCTCCGAAGACAAGGTCTGAACAATCTCTCCGGGGGAGCGGGTCGAGGCGGTCGGTGATCTTCAGTATGCCGTAGAGTCCGAACAGATAAACAAGCGTCGATGCTTCTGCCTGCACGCTGGCATTGCGCACAAAAAACGCCACGTTGGTCGGCGACTTGCCTCTCTGCCGGCGGATCGTCGATCCGTCAGGGCGGCGAAAGTACGTGCCGTACAGTTTGCGGATCCTATCCTGGGAGAACCCGGTCAGCGCGGCGATGATGTGCGTCCTTGCCTGGTGCGCGATAAGACGCACCGCCAGGTCGAATTGCTGCCGTTCCCCGGCATATCGGTCGTCTGTGAATCGCATGTGCGGCGTCCCCCTTCTGATGGGCCTGTCGTTCAAATAGGGTATTAAAATACTATATCTGGTCTGAACCGACCATATTCGGTATTATCTACTCAATATTGAACTCATTGGTAGAACATTCTTCGCGGCAAAAGCGAGATATGAGCGAGGTCATCGACAGCGGGAATCTGAATACTGACGGTAGACCGGGGGAGGGAATAAAAATGCTCAAGACAGGGGTAAGCCAGCAGGCGTTTGAAGAGGTGGCGGGTCTGAATCAGGCGTTCTTCAGCCTTCTGAGGACATGTTGCAGGGATGACACAGGGGCATGGCCGGGCCTGCAGCCGGCGACGTTGAATCGTCTCTGTTTGCTTGATGGGGAGTCCGTGCAGCGGCTAAGTCGGCTTCCTTTCGCCCTGTTCAGTCTGCGGCTGCACGATCTGCCGGTCTGGGAGTCGGTGACCGAGTGTGGCGTCAGCGAGGCGTCCGGTCCTGGTGAATGGCCGGACGACGGGTCCAGGCGGCACCAGTTTCTTGTCATTGCGCTGGGTACTTTGAGAGACATGGCGCGCACGGAGCCGTTGTCGACGTCCCTGTTGTTCGGAATTCCCCGAGACTTCGCAAGCGCGATTTCGCGCACCGAACTCGCCTGGCTGCCGGTCATCGCTGACGCCATCAAGCCCTGGCTGCGAGCGCGCCATGCGGATCGCTGGGAGTGGTGGGAAGCGATCGTCACCGATGCGGCTCTGTGTCGGCCCGGCGTGGCCCAGCGCCATGTCGGTGTACACCTGTCCTTGCAGCGAGCGTTGAGCCTGCAGAACGCCCGGCTGCCTCGCGGACGGTTGTGTCGCAATCGATAGGCGTTTGCATCGATCCGCTCGTCCCGGGTCTAGCCTGAGATGCTCGAGAAAAATGGCTGGCAGGCGGCGAGTACCGATTCAGGATCCTCAAGCTGAGGGTAATGACCGATACCTGGCAGGGTCCGGACCGGCGACTGGGGCAACAGTTCTCTCCAGCGGTCCACCATGTGGGCGCCGGAGACCGGATCGAGCAGGCCATTGATAAACAGTAGCGGGACCGGGCTGGCGGTGAGGGCGCCGACCCAGCGTTCGCGATTCAGCTCCCGCTCGCCGATGTAGCCGAGCAGTTTCGGTATGACGCGGCGGCCTTGATGTGCGTCCATGAGTTGCCAGAGCACTTCCTGTTCATCCGGGTCTGGACGGGTGTCCGGGCCGAACACAGCGCACAGGCTGTCCAGCGCGCGTCTCTTGCCCATCAGGCGGGCAAGCAGCGGCCCCACGCGGCCGGCAAGCAGCGTCTGTATGACACGTGGTCTGTGCCGCTCCGGGAAGACACCCCCATTGAGCAGGCATAGCGAGCGCATACCATCGGGCCGGCTGCTGTCGATATGTCTTGCCAACAATTCCTGGGCGACGGTATCGCCGTAGTCATGCGCGAGGACGTGGAATCGAGATACGCCGGCGTCAGCGATGATCGCTTCGCAGAGATCCGCCTGTGCCGCAATGCTGTACGGAAAACGCCTGGGCTTGGCGGAGAATCCGTATCCGATGAGATCCGGCGCGAGCAGCCTGTAGCTGTCCGCAAGAACAGGCCACAGCCGGTGCCAGTCCCAGGCCGCCGTGGGAAATCCGTGGATCAACAATATCGTCGGCCGGTCCGCTCGGCCGCCGTCGTAGAGTGCGATGTCATGGCCGTGATAGTCGATCCGTCGCCCAAGTTGCCGCCATTGTTCAAGATTCACTGTCGGGCTCCACAAGCCATAATCGTCGAATCCGATGCCAACGCCACCGAGAACACTGTACTGCCTAAGGTGATCCTGCGGTCGGGCCGCCGCGCTTGATAGAATGTCGGGTTTCCCCGATTGCCGGCTATCGACACGAGACTTCAACACATGCGAGCACTGCAGATCCGCGGCCTGACAAAGGTCTACGACAACGGGATGCATGCCCTCAAGGGCATCGACCTGGACGTCGAAGAAGGCGAGTTCTGTGCCCTGCTCGGCCCCAACGGCGCCGGCAAGACCACGACCATCGCGATCCTGACCTCCCTGGTCAACAAGAGTGCCGGCAGCGTCGAGATCTTCGGCCATGATATCGACCGCGATCTGACCCTTGCCAAGTCGTGTCTCGGTCTGGTTCCGCAGGAGATCAATCTCAACCTGTTCGAGAAAGTGCTGAACATCGTCGTGACCCAGGGCGGCTACTACGGGATCCCGCGTGATCTCGCGATGGAGCGCGCGGAGAAGTATCTGCGCCAGCTGCAGTTGTGGGATCGACGCGACGAGGTGGCCCGCTCCCTGTCCGGCGGCATGAAGCGCAGGCTCATGATTGCGCGGGCCCTCGTGCACGAGCCGCGATTGCTGATCCTGGACGAGCCCACTGCAGGCGTGGACATCGAGATCCGTCGATCCATGTGGAGTTTCCTGAAGCAGATCAATACCGAGGGCACGACGATTATTCTGACTACGCATTACCTGGAGGAGGCGGAGAGCCTGTGCCGTCAGGTAGCGATCATCGACGAAGGCAGGATCATCGAGAACGATCGGATGAGCAGAGTGCTGCGCAAATTATCCGTGGAGACGTTCGTCCTCAATCTGGATCGCGAGCTTCAGGCGCCGCCCCGACTGCCGGGATACGAGATCCGGATGGTGGACGCCTCGACGATAGAGGTCGATGTTCACAACAACCGGGATATCAATGACCTGTTCGCCGAACTGAGCGGCAATAATCTGCGCGTCGTCAGCATGCGCAACAAAGCCAACCGGCTGGAGGAGTTGTTCTTGCACATTGTCGACAATAAGGCGGCGGCCAACCGAGGTGGGTCGTGACCGCTGATCGCGTCAGGGTGCGCCAGAACGCGACGGCTTTGTGGACGCTGATCACCAAAGAATATTTGCGCATCGTGCGCATCTGGGTACAGACGCTGGTGCCCCCTGCCATCACGATGAGTCTGTACTTCGTCATATTCGGCAACCTCATCGGCCGCCGTATCGGCGAGATGGACGGCTTCGGTTACATGCAATTCATCGCGCCCGGTCTGATCATGATGTCGGTCATCACCAATTCTTATGGCAATGTCGTGTCCTCGTTCTTCGGCGCCAAGTTCGCCAGGCATATTGAGGAGATGCTGGTATCGCCCATGCCGGCGTCGCTGATCTTGCTGGGACACGTAGCCGGCGGCGTTATTCGGGGCTTGCTGGTAGGCTTTCTGGTCACGCTCATCGCCCTGTTCTTCACGGATATTCGTCCAGAGCATCCATTTGTCACGATGTCGGTCGTTTTCCTGACCGCCGTTGTGTTTGCCCTCGCCGGGCTCATCAACGCGATATTTGCGAAGAAATTCGACGACATCTCGATCATTCCGACGTTCGTACTGACACCGTTGACCTACCTGGGTGGTGTCTTCTATTCCATCAGCTTGCTGCCGGATTTCTGGCAGAAGGTCTCGCTGGCTAATCCCGTCCTCTACATGGTTAATGCGTTCAGGTACGGCATCCTCGGCGTGTCGGACATACCCATCGATTACGCCTATTTCATCATCGGCGTGTTCATCGTTTCGCTCTACAGTTTCGCCCTCCTGCTCCTGAAGCGTGGCGTCGGTATTCGGGAGTAGCTGCCTATGTGCGGGCGCTTCGTCTTCTACTCTCCGGCCGAGGCTGTCACGCGCCTGTTCGGAGTGCAGTTCGACCAGGACCTCCAGCCACGCTACAACATCGCTCCGACACAGCTTGCGCCGGTGCTGCGCAGGGATGAGACGGGCAGCCGAAGGCTCGATATGCTGCGTTGGGGGCTGGTGCCATTCTGGGCCAAGGACCGTGCCATCGGTAATCGGATGATCAATGCGCGCGCCGAGACGGTCGCGGCGAAACCCGCTTTCCGGCAAGCTTATCGCCGCCGCCGCTGTCTGATCCTCGCTGATGGCTTCTACGAGTGGCAGCCCGCAGACGGCGGCAAGGTGCCGTGGTATATCCACTCCCAATCCGGCGATCCCTTCGCGATGGCCGGCCTCTGGGAGCGATGGCAGCCCGAGGGAGAGGAAGCCCTGCAGACTTTTACAATTCTCACCCGGGAAGCTGATCCATGGATGGCGGCAATCCATCACCGCATGCCGGTCATCATCGACAGTGATACGGTCAGCCGTTGGCTTGACCCCGCAACCGGGGAGCAGGTCTTGAACTCTGTGTGTGAGGCGCCCACCGGGGTGGTACTCGAGGCGACACAGGTAAGTCGACAGGTGAACAATCCCGCCAACGAAGGCCCGGAGTTGATTCAGCCGGTGGGCGACTGACCCAGCGCCTGTTCGAGATCCCCGATGAGCTCGTCCGGACTCTCAAGCCCTACCGAGATCCTCAACAGGTTGTTCGGCGTCGTTGTTTCCGGTCCTTCGATGGACGCTCGGTGCTCGATCAGACTTTCCACCCCGCCAAGACTTGTGGCTCGGGTGAACAGCACAACCCGGGCGGCAGTTTGCATGGTCTGCTCCAGCCCTGCTCGCAGCTGGAAGGAGATCATGCCGCCGAATCCGCTCATCTGAGAACGAGCGACAGCATGATTCGGGTGCGATGCCAGCCCGGGGTAATGAACCCGTTCTACCTTCGGATGTGTGGACAGGAACTCCGCGATCTTTACGGCGCTGTCCGATTGCCGCCGGACCCTCAGCGGTAGTGTCGGCAGGCTGCGTTGGTACAGCCAGCAGTCAAATGGAGAGGGCGCCGCGCCTGCGGCACTGCGGAGATGGCATATCTCATCCATCCAGTCATCCTCTGCGCCGACGACGATCCCGCCCATGACATCGCTGTGCCCACCCAGGTACTTGGTCGAGCTGTGCAAGACCATGGATGCACCGTGATCGAGCGGTCGCTGCAGCACCGGGGTCGCGAAGGTATTGTCGCAGGCGAGCACAGCGCCGCAGCGACCGGCGATCCTCGCCAGCTCACCGATGTCACTCACTCCCATCAGCGGATTGGAGGGGGTTTCCACGAACACCAGCGCGACGCGCTCATCCATCGCGCGCTCGACGGCGGCCAGCGAGGTGGTATCCACCAGCCTGACCTGTCCGCCCATGGATGGCACCAGCTCGCGTAGCTGGCGCAGCGTCCCGTGGTAAGAAGATTCGGTCGCCAGGATGGCCCCGTGCCTGGCGGCGACCTGGAACAACGCGAGGGTTGCCGCCGAGCCGGAACTGAATGCGACGCCCGCAGCAGCGCCCTCCAGCGCGGCTACGCCGTTCTCCACGGCTGAGCGGTTCGGGTTACCGTCGCGGACGTACTGGTAACCACGCCGATACTGGCCGTCCACGTCCCTCTCGTAGGTGGTGCTGACGTGGATGGCGGGCGTGACGTCGCCGGTCGCCGCTTCTCCCGGCCGCGCCGCGTGGACCGCGAGCGTGTCAATCGAGGTCGCCGAGTTCCTGTCTTTCAAGCGCGCTCCTGGCGTCAATGGGCCGACCGTCCGCAGGCGACATGATAGCGTCCCGCAGGCGATAGGCTTCCGGACCATCGCTGAGCCGAACCTGGCCGGACTGATAGTCGATACCCAGCCGCTTGCTTGTCGGCCCCAGGTCAGGGAAACGTCTGGACTCCGCGTGTTGCTCGTACAGTTCCATGAACACCGTTTGCGCGGTGAGCTCATCAAGCAGGCCGAACAATTCGCTTCCCGTCCACGCACGATCACTTGGCAGGCAACACTCCGCCAGCGCGCCGAGAGCTGCATCCAGAGACTGCTGTCCCTGGGAGCGCCGGCGCAGTTCTACGTCGGCAATCAGCGCGATCGCGGCTCCGCTCCAGTAGACCCGCATATAGGATCCTCGCTTGCGCATGTCGCGGCTGGCCTCGACCAGGGTCGCGCCACGGGTGCCTTCCCGGCCTCGCTGGAAGCCGTCGTAGAGTTTCTGCCACGCCGTTTCCCGGGGCAACATGCCGGCACGAGCCCGCAGAACATTCTGGTAGTAGCTGGCGAAACCCTCAGACAGCCACGAGTCGTCCCTGAGGATGTAGGGCAACAGCATATGACTGAGTTCGTGAGCCGCGGTCCAGTCCTCGCGGAACTCATCCAGAGGGCGCGTCTGGTCAACGAAGAAATGGGCGGCTGCGCCGCCTCCACGGAGGACCTGTGCCCACGGCACCGCCTCGCCGGCCGGGCCCTGGGGGACGACCAGGATCTGCGGTGACGGCACCGGAAACCGGCCGTAGAGGGTGGTGATGGCATCCGCCGCTTCGCGGATCCATGAGGACATGTCTGGCTCGCTGATGGCGGGCTCCGATCCCAACACGGTGACTCGCAGACGGGCGCCCGCTACCGGGATCATGTCAGTTCGGAAGCGGCCGACCGCGACCAGGTCGGGCCAGTCCGGGGGCGATCCACTGACCGTGTAGACGGGGTCCCCGTCCGATCCGTCAACCCGTTGCCATGGCGCCGAGACATCGTGACCCTCGGGCAGATCGAATGCCACCCGGATGGACGTCTCCGCAGGCTGGGAGGTCGGCCGCCATAGCCACAATCCCGACCTCATCAGGATCGCTCCGTACTGCGCCCGCACGAGTCGGGAGGTATCTGCTCCGCGAGCGGCTGCCAGGTCCACCGCATAGTCGAAACATTGTTCAGCGCCGCCTTTGTAGCGGATTCGCCCGTGACTTAGCTCGACCAGCGGCCGAGTCACCCCGCGATCCGGGACGAAAAGATACTGCCGGGCCTCCGCCGAGTGGCTACTGAATTCCTCGATCACCCGGCTACCCTGGCAGACTTCAACCGACAACTGATCCAGGGATTCAGGAACGCTGACGCGGTAGCGCATTACATCGTTGCCCGATGCAGCCGGCGCAATCGCGAGCAGAATGAGTAGTACCAGTTTCCCCGGCATGGTCACTGCGCTCCCTGATGCACAAGTCACTCCACTCTAGTGCGACTGACAGCACTACCAAGGGTTCCGCTCATCGTTCCGGCGTCCCTATGGGGATGTCTTCCTGCAGCGCAACGACGAGGATGCCGGGGCCGCCATGCGCGCCCAGGGCGGTGCCAACTTCGGTCGTGAAATGGCTGCTCACGGAGGGCAGCGACTCGCCGAGCATCTGCAACAACCGCTCGGCTTCCTCCGGGTTGTCCGCGTGGCCGACACCGATCCTGTAGGTTTTCCCGGCATCGGCCTGAGCGGCGATGAAGCGGGCGAACCTTTCCGCGGAGCGGTGTCGGCCGAAGATGAATCCGCCCGCGGCGATGCGGCCGTCCGGGAAATTCGTGAGCACCGGATGCAGGCGGAACATGTCGGCGATGACCTTCCTGTATCGAGGCACCCGGCCGCCACGCACGGCATAGCGCATGTCTCTCAGCAGCCCGAAGGTGCGCGTCTTGGAGATGATCTCCTCCAGCCGGGTCACGATCCGGTCCAGGTCGAAACCTGCCTCGGCCATCTCGGCTGCATACAACGCGATCATTCCCTGACCGAGTGATGCATTGCGTGAGTCGATCGCTACCACTGCTCCGCTGTCGCTGCTGCGGCTGGCCGCTGACTCGGCCGCCTGTAGCGTGCCGCTTACCTTGGCGCTGACGTGTACTGACACCACGGCCTGGTGATGGGATCCGAGAAACTGGTACAGCCTGCGGAAGTCACCGGGGGGCGGTTGGGAAGTCTTGGGATGATGCGGGTTGATCCGCAGTTCCTTGTAGAACTGTGCGGGCGTCAGCGTCACCTTGTCGAGGAAGCTCTTGTCGCCGAAGTGGATATGGATGGGCACGACAAAGATGCCGTACCGCTCCAAATCGCTCTCGGCGATGTCGCCGGCGGTGTCCATCACGACCGCGACCGCCGGTCGATCGCCCCGCGCGGTCCGTTGCTGAAGATTCATGTCGTCAGCCTTCTGTCTGCTGATCGTGCCGAAGCGACGTGCGATGACGAACAACGACTCCGGATCGTCCACATGCATGTGGACGCGCATTTTGCGGGCGGTACCGGCGAGCACGAGACTGCTGCCCAGGCCTGAGAGTTGTTCCCGGAATAGACGCCGGTCGATGGATTCGCCGGTCACTGTGCATTCGGTACAAAAGCGATGCTCACATGTCGGCTGATGCGAACCATGGTCGATGCGTGCTTCTGCGGCAACCGCCAGCGAGGATTCCGGGATGTCCTCCAGAGAACCCTCGTGCACGAAGGCGCAGATACCCTGGAGCAGGTCCACGAAGCCCTGCGCTCCCGCATCGACGACCCCGGCCCGACGAAGTACGTCGAGTTGGTTGGTGGTCTCGGCCAGCGCCTGGACGGCCCTTCTCAATCCGGCATCGAGCAGAGTGACGAAATCCTGTCCCTTGTTGCGGGACATGTCGATGGCGGCGGCAAATTCCGCCAGCACTGTCAGGATGGTGCCCTCGCGCGGTTCGCTGAGCGCCTCGCGCGCGTACCGGGCGCCTTGCCGGACCGCGTCCACGAACGGGTCAGCGGTGATTGTCCGTAGTTGTCCGCAAGCATCTCCCAGCCCATGGAAGAACTGGGCGAGGATCGCTCCCGAGTTGCCTTTCGCGCCATCCAGCGCCGCGTCGGCTACGAGTTCCAGGACGCGCCCGGCATGATGAGCGTCCGACCTGGCCAGGGCGGAGAGGATGGACTGCATCGTCATCGCCAGATTGGTTCCGGTGTCGCCGTCGGCTACCGGGAAGACATTGATACGGTTCAGCCTCTCCTGATCCGCCATGACGCGCTGGATTCCGGCACGCAGACCGCGGATGACGCGTTGTGCGTCAAGGTAAGCGATGCCGGGGACAGCCTCTGTCAAGAAGGCACCCGGCTAGTTTGGTTCGAGCAGGAATCGACGGCCACGATCTTCCAGGATGACGCCCTCCGGCACGATCTCGCGGACCACCGCGCCGCCTTTGACGCGGTCGCCCTCCCGGTACTTGCTGCCGCTGATGAACACCACGCGTTTCTGCTTGTCCGGGTAGTAGACATGCAGGTCCAGATGTAGCGATGGTCCGGTAAGGAAGCCCTGCAGCCGCAGGTCGTTAGCAGTGGGCAGCCCTTCGTCTGCCCTCGAGGGGGCCCGGGTGGCCGGCCTGTCGGTGCCGGACGGAGTGCGTTCAGCAGACTGTTCGGCTGCGGGCTCCGTCGCAGTAGCCGGCTGGCTCGTACTGGAAGAATCCCTGATCGGTGCCGCCGCTTCCGTCGTCGTCGAGGATAGCGTCTCCGCCGACAGTGGCCGGACCTGTCTGTTGGCAGGTGCGGTCTGGCGCTCACTTGCGATCGGGGCAGACACCTGTGGAGCAGGGCTCGATTGGCCCGGTGGGTCCGGTTCGGAGACGGCCTGTCTGGTGTTCACTGCCGGCCGCGTCGAAGCTGTGGACTGCTTTTCCTGCACTACCGGCGCAGGTGTTGCAGGACTTTCGATGATACCCGCCTGGCGCGCGCTGCCCGCGTCCCCGGTCATGGTGGCCGGCTGCGGTCGGTCACGCAGCAGGACGTAGGCGACGACCGCGAGATTCAGGATCAGCAGTCCGGCGACCACCAGCGGCCAGCGACCGCGCGATTTGTGTCCCGAGGTTTCCGGTATGGCGGCGAATCCCGGGCCGGCCTGCCGTTGACGCTCGTTCTCGGACTTCTTCAGCGCCTCCAGGATGAAGGACATCGGCTCAGCCCTCCGGCCGCAGGCGCGGCCTGTCAGGCAGGTCGAGCGCTGAATTGAGTGTGATCAGCGTCCGCGCTCCGGCGACGCCGTCCGGTTGCAGTCTGTTCAGCCTCTGAAAGCCCTGGACGGCGGCCTTCAGCGCGCCGTCGTAGTTTGCGGCGGGCTGGCCGGGTATCTCGATATCGAGGGTCTTCGCCAGTGAAGCGCGGAGCCAGGCAACGTCCGCTCCGGTTGACCCCTGCCTCAGAACACGGCCGCTGCCCACAGCGGGTCGCCAGACCAGGAGAAAATCGCCCAGCCACAATGGCATGATCTCCGCCAGGCTCGCAGTGTATTCCTGGTCTCCAAATCTCAACAGAGCGTCGCCTTGCGGCGTGACCCCGGCGAGGACGACCTGGTGGGGGTCGCCGTCCAGGGTACTCAGAGACAGAACGGCCGGCCGGTCGAGGTTGAGCAGGTACCCCCAGGTGCCCCGCTCATACAGGCAGCGGAGACCGTTCTCCTCGGCGACGCCACAGGCACGACCCATGCCCGCCGTGTAGTCCACCTTCCAGACGCCGAGCAGGCTTGCAAGCGCGGAGTCCGTTCCCGTCTGCGCCGCGCGCTGCGAAAGGACAACGCTCAGAGCCAGGGCTGTTTCCGGCGATATCGTCTCCGCCGCGTCTGCATCCGGTGCCATGACCGCCGGCTCAGGTTCCACAACTGCCGCGGGCGGCGCCAGCGCGCCGTCTCCGTCGTTGCCGGCCTCCGCCGGTACCGGTGCCGGTTCCATCCGCGACGCCTGCCTCGTGTCGGCCAGCGGCACGCTCGTCACCGTCCCAACAGCGGCGCGGTCTGCCTGCCAGGCATAGATTCCACCCGCGGCCACCAGCAGGACGACTACGGCAACCCACCCCAGCCTGCGGCTGCTCCTGATTCGCTCACTGCCCCCGGCAATCTCGTCGGCCGCACGCAGGGCGGTCAGTCGAGAGACTCGCGGTTGTTCCCTGGAATAGGCGCCCAGCAGGGCACGATCGCAGATCACGTTGATAAGTCTCGGCACGCCTCGAGCCGAATGATGGATCGCGCTGGTCGCACCGGGATTGAAGATCTCGCCGCCACCACCGGCCACCCGCAGGCGGTGCCGGATATAAGCCCGGGTCTCCTCCGGATCAAGCGGCTCGAGGTGGTATCGCCCGGTAATGCGCTGTGCCAGCTGGCGCAAATCGGTCCTGGACAGCAGCTGGCGCAGTTCGGGTTGTCCGATCAGGATGATTTGCAGCAGCTTCTGTTTCGCGGTCTCCAGGTTGGTGAGCAGACGGATCTGCTCGAGCACGTCGGGGCTCAGGTTCTGGGCTTCGTCCACGATCAGGACCACTCGACGACCACTGGCATGAGCATCCAGCAGATGGCGGTTGAGGCCATCGACGATGGCCTTGGCGCTGTTGCGTTCTTCGATGGTGAGCGGGATGCGCAGCTCTTCACAGATGGCCAGCAGAAACTCGTGTGGCGTGAGTCGCGGGTTCAGGACCAGCGCCACCTCAGTGTCCTTGGGGAGCTGCTCGAGCAGGCTGCGTACGATCGTGGTCTTGCCGGTGCCAACCTCACCGGTCAGCTGGATGAAGCCGCCGCTCTCGGTGACACCGTATAGCAGGTGAGCAAGCGCCTCCGCGTGCCGCTCGCTGAGAAACAGGTAGCGGGGATCCGGCGTAATCGAGAATGGCTTTTCGTTCAGCCCGAAGAAGCTCGTATACATCGTTTTCGTCGCGCTTTCGGGGTTTGGTCCGGTACATCACCGGAGCGGAAACGGTCTGGAATGATGCCTCAGGGGGTCCTCCCCTGTATACCTCAGTCCGTCTCCCGTGCTCGCCCAGTGCCCATCGCCGCTTGTCCAAAGCGGTCCCGGATCGAGTCCAGTGTGCTCTCCAGCCGCTCTGACGGTTCACTGAACAGGCCCAGCTGGGCGGCGTCGCTCAGGCCTGATACCCCGACGCCGAGCAAGCGGAGTCTGGCGCCCGGGTTATCCCTCAGCCAGACGGACAGCAGATCGATCGCGACCCGGAGCACGGTCGCTTCATCACGGATGGCCGGGGTCACCCGTCGCTGCCTTGAGAAGGTCTGGAAGTCCGACTTACGGATCTTGATCGTCACTACCGAGGCCTGCAGGCTTTTGGCCCTGACCCGCGCTGCCACGCGTCGCGCCAGGGTGGCCAGCTTGCGTCGCATCACGGCCGGGTCCGGGATGTCGTGCGAGAATGTCTGTTCCGCGCTGATGCTCTGGTCGGGACGGTAGCTGCAGACGGGCCGATCGTCGATGCCGCAGGCTTTCTGACGCATACGGGCGGCATATCGTCCGAAGACCCGCTCGAGCTGTTTGTCCGGCGCATTGCGCAGGTCCAGCAGCGTGTGAATCCCGAGGCGGCCCAGGCGTTGCGCCGTCCTCGGTCCAATACCGCCGATCACAGTGACTGACAACGGATCGAGCGTCGCGGATATCTGTCGGCCGAACAGGATGCAGAGCCCGTCGGGCTTGTCCAGATCCGATGCGATCTTGGCCACGAGCTTGTTGGGCCCGATACCCACGGAAGCATTCAGCCCGGTCTCCTCCTTGACCCTCTCCTTGATGCGGGTGCCCAGTTCGCCTGCGGCCCCGAACAGCTTCAGGCTGGCAGTCAGATCCAGGAAGGCCTCGTCCAGTGACAGTCCTTCGATGTCCGGCGTGAATTCGGCAAAGACGCGGAAGATCTCTGCTGAGACATGCTTGTAGTGAGTCATCCGGGGCTTTACGAACAAGGCGCCCGGGCATCGCCTGCGCGCTTCTGTCGCCGGCATTGCGGACCGGATGCCGAAACGGCGGGCCTCGTAACTGGCGGCGGCCACGACGCCGCGATTGCCGCTGCCGCCGACGAGCACCGGCAGCCCGCGCAGCTCTGGACGATCTCTCTGTTCCACAGACGCATAGAACGCGTCCATATCCACATGCGCGATACAAGGCTCCTGATGCGTGCCCGCCGTCATGTCGCCAGGGAGTCGTGTGTATGCCCGGGGACCGACGTGAACAGACGTTTCACAGCGAAATGGCCGTGACGGTGACCGTCGCCAACAACATCAGCAACAGGCTGGTGAAGTACGCCAACCCGAGCGTCACGTATTTGAGGGCGGTCAGCATCCGCCCCTGGGTGTAAACGACCCGCATGGCGCGAAACAGGTAAAACGGTATGTAGACAGCGCTGACCGTATTGAGCAGGACCACCGGCATATCGGTGAGGCGATCACCGTCAAACAGCCAGCCGGTGGCGATATTGATGGCCAGCAGCAGGTAAAAGAACGAGTGGTAATGGACCAGGAACAGAAGGTGCTCGACATAGAATCGGCGGCTCAGGGGATAGAGCGCTTTCATGATGAAAGACATGAAGGGCAGGAAGACGAACATCATCAGAGGGATGTTCTCGAGCAGAGCCCGGCCGAAACTGGCGCCGTGATCGGCGATGATCTTTTCGCAGGTTGCCTTGAGGCGCTCTTCTGACAGCCATGCTTTTGTCCAGGGCAGATTTTCCGGAAGGGCCACTCCGAGGTCGGCGCACCGGCCCAGCTTGTCAGCCGCCTCTATCTCGACCGGCTCCGTGTCTGCATCTTGCGGCGCAGCGCTTGTCGATGGCGGCGCTGGCGGGATTTCGTCCGCCACTTCCGGCTCTTCCCCAAGCTGAATCTGCATACCGATGTCCCCGTCTTCGCCTGCAAGGCCCGGGGACACCTCAAAGCGGGTATTGAGGGAAAACAGGAAGAAGAACAGCAGGCTGAGCCCCAGGAAGAGGCGCAGGGCAGGGATATAGCGTGCCCGCTTGCCGAGCAGGTAATCGCGGGTGAGGCGTCCGGGACGGAACAGCAACAGTCCCAGGGTACGCCACAGGCGTGAATCGAGGGAGGTGAGTATCTCGCTGGCTTCCTTGACCAGATCCCAGACCGAGATCATCCGGTCGCGGGCACGCTGGCCGCAGTATGCGCAGTATTGACCGAGCAGCGAGGCCTCGCAGTTGGCGCAGTTCGAGCCGGACGACTGCGCGGCGGAGAATTCCTGCCCGGCGTCATAGACACGCCGCGATGCGCGAAAACCATCACCGAATCGCTCGATGCCCCTCGAACGCATGTCCTCGGCGTGCTCGCGCAGATAAGCCTGTAGTGCGTCGCGGTTCTCGAGGCGGTACATGACCACTCTCTCGCGGCCATCGTTCGCCGGGTCATCCGCGTGGTGGATGCTGGCACCGAGGAAGCCCGGGAGAGTCAGCATCTCCCGGACATGTTCTTCGAGCCACGTATCGAAAGCCGCCGCGATCGAGGGATCCGGCGAGAGCGTAACCTCGTAGATGATCTGTCCGCTGCTCATGCGGACAGGATTCTACGTCACCCCCGGGGTTTCAGCCGCCTACTGCGACATCCTTCTCCGCTGGCGGCTTGGCGGCCTTGGCGCGGGTGGGCTTGCTGGCAGTCGCCGGTCGCGGGCCAGCGGTGCCAGGTGCGGGCCGTCTCGCCAGTTCCTCGGAAGTGAAGTCGTCCACGTCGATGATCTTCATGATGCGCACATCGGCGTCACGCAGACGCTGGCCTTCTTCTTCGGTCAGCACGGCTGCGGCCACTGCCTGGTCGATCTGGCTGTGGACATCCGGGGCGCTGATCTTGCCCTCCTTGAGGCCGCGCCGGATCTTCTTCTCGAGTGGCGTGATCTCGATCGCCAAGCGCATGACCTCATCCAGCTCACCCAGTGGGCTGCCGCGCTCGATGCTGCGGTAGATGCCACCACAGACGCGCTCCCGAGTCTCGCTCGGCGTGATCATCAGCTCGACGACCCGGCGTGACAGTCCATCGGCCGGTGCATAGTAGGTCCTGCCGCGCGGGAAGATCAGCGCGCGAAGCACTGCGGCCACCGGGCGGTTGGGGAAGTTGCGCAGGAATCCGTGGAGCTGCTCCTGGGCCTTGTACAGCAAGCTGCGACACGCCCACTCGACCACCGGAAGATCGGCGGCAGGCCGTCCCTGGTTCTCGTAGTGCTTCAGCACGGTTGATGCGAGATACAGCGTGCTCAAGATGTCCCCCAGTCGAGAGGAGAGCATCTCTTTCTTCTTCAGCGCGCCGCCAAGGGTCAGCATCGCCACGTCTGCGGCCAGGGCGAAAGAGGCGCTGAAGCGTGCGATGTGCTGGTAGAAGCGACGAGTCGAGCCCGCTCCTTCGGGGACGCTCATGTAACGCGCCAGCGTGGTCGCGGAGACCAATGAACGGGCCGCATTACTGATCGCATAGCCGAAGTGTCCGAACAGGGCATCATCGAAATCCACCAGCCCGCGTTGTCGGTCTTCGTCCCTGGCGGCATGCAGCTCGCGCAATACGAAAGGATGGCAACGAACCGCACCCTGGCCGAAGATAATCAGGCTGCGGGTCAGGATATTCGCGCCTTCGACGGTGATCATGACCGGTACCGCTCCCCAGCCGATCCCGAGGTAGTTGTTGGGACCCAGCATCACGCCCTTGCCAGCGTGTATGTCCATGGCGTCATTGGCGACCGATCTGGCGATCTCCGTGCAGTGATACTTGAGGATGGCCGAGGGGACCGCCGGTTTCTCGCCGGCGTCGACCGCGGCCACCGTCACGGATCGGGCCGCGTCTCCGATATAGGTATTGCCGGCCATCCGGGCCATGACCTCCTGGATGCCTTCGAAGTGACCGATCGGCATGCCGAACTGCTTGCGGATCCGGGCATAGGCACCGGTCGAGAACAGGCCGGCCTTGGCGCCGCCGACGGCATTGGAAGGCAGCGAGATGCAGCGCCCGACGGACAGACACTCCACAAGCATGCGCCAGCCCTGCCCCGCCATCTTGGGCCCGCCGATGATGCAGTCCAGCGGCACGAACACGTCCTTGCCCGAAGTCGGGCCATTCTGGAAAGGGATCGTCAGCGGAAGGTGTCGCCGGCCAATCTCCACTCCCGGTGTGTCAGTCGGGATGAGAGCGGCGGTGATCCCGTAGTCGGTCTTGTCCGGATCGCCGAGCAGTCCCTCGGGGTCATACAGCCGGAACGCGAGGCCGAGGACTGTGGCCACGGGAGCCAGCGTGATGTAGCGCTTGTCCCAGGTCAGGCGGATGCCGACAATTTCTTCGCCGTTGAACTCGCCCTTACACACGTAGCCCTGATCAGGGATCGATGCCGCGTCAGAGCCGGCACGCGGGTGGGTGAGGGCGAAACAGGGAATCTCTGTGCCCTTGGCCAGGCCGGGCAGATAGTGGTCCTTCTGTTCTTCGGTCCCGTAATGCAACAGGAGCTCCGCCGGCCCGAGCGAGTTGGGGACGGCTACGATGGAACCTGCCGTTCCGCTGTGTCCGGACACCTTGATCAAGACCTGGGAGTGGGCATAGGCGGAGAACTCCAGACCTCCATAGGCCTTCGGTATGATCATGGCGAAGAAGCCCTTGTCCTTCATGAACTGCCACGCTTTCGGCGGCAGGTCCCCCAGCTCATGGCTGACTTCCCACTCGTCGATCATCTGGCAGAGTTCTTCAACCGGGCCGTCCAGGAATGCTCGCTCTTCCTCGGTAAGCCGAGGTGCTGCCGCTGCGCTAAGCTTGCGCCAGTCCGGTGCGCCGGAGAACAGTTCACCTTCCCACCAGACCGAGCCTGCTTCCAGGGCTTCTCTTTCGGTCGATGACATGGAAGGCAACATGCGCCGGTAGGTAGCCAGCAAGGGGCGCGTTATCCGGTTGCGGCGAAAATCACGGAAATTCAGCGCGACCATCAGGCCGAATGTGGCCCACAGGATCACGGCCCACAGCCCTGGGGGGTCGCCGATCGTGCTGTATGCGACAAGGGCGGCGCCTGCGGCGGCGGTGGAACCGGACAGGCTGACTCGCTTGTATGCAAGGGTCAGTCCACCGACGATGAAGAGAAGTACCCAGAATGCGGATAACACTGTTTATTGCCT
>Ga0316191_10000612_pt1 | contig 23469 bp, 17 predicted proteins | sample Eddworburr2cm_MG_FD_204928 | JGI IMG/M metagenome (GOLD analysis project Ga0316191, IMG submission 204928) | Coastal sediment microbial communities from Maine, United States - Eddy worm burrow 2 cm | ecosystem: Environmental > Aquatic > Marine > Coastal > Sediment | place: USA: Maine... | reverse complement strand
ACCATCGGCAGGATCGCATCACGACCGACATCGATTCGGACCCCGGCTGGACATCAGTGAGAGCTGAGGCAGCGAAGCATGACATCAAAGCGGCCTGGTCCTTCCTCGTATTCGGCGCAGCCGGACGGGTCATCGGCACACTCGATATCTATTGTCATGACGCCCGTGCACCAACAACGGATGAACTCGACAAATTCAACCGCATGGCTCGCCTGACCGGGATCGCAATCAAGCGGCAACTTGATGAAGAACGTCTGCGTACGAGTGAGGCTCGCTACCGTGGCCTTTTCGAAAATGTTGTTGACGGTGTCTACATTGCCTCGCGCGAGGGCGAGATAATTACCGCGAACCCCGCACTGGTCGAAATGCTCGGGTTCAGCAGCGTTGAGGATCTCAAGGCGGTCGGGCAGACCACCATGTTGTACGTCAATCCGATCGACCGCGAGCGCGTATTCGCACGCCTCGAGGCGCAGGGAGTGGTGAAAAATTTCGAGTACCGCCTGCGCCGCAAAGATGGTACGGAAATCGTCGTGCTCGAAAACTCGCGTGCTATTCGTGATGACAAAGGTAACGTCATCGCGCATGAAGGAACAATCACCGACATTACCGATCGTAAGCGAGCTGAAACCCGCGTGTTCGAAGAAAAGGAGCGTGCGCAGGTCACGTTGCAGTCCATTGGTGACGGTGTCATCACGACCGATGCTGACGGCAACGTCGATTACATCAACCCGGTGGCACAGGACCTCACGGGCTGGGACATGCGCAGCGCCCGCGGTACGCCTGTTGTCGAACTCATGATGATCGTCAACGAGCATACCCGTGCGACGTGCGAAAACCCGGTTGTGCGTTGCCTGAAAGAGGGTCGTGTAATAACGCTCCCCGACAATTCAGTATTGATCACGAAGAACGGTGATGAGGTGCCTATTCAGGACTCCGCCGCGCCCATTCGTGATCGCATTGGCAATATCATCGGCTCCGTCATGGTCTTCCACGATGTCAGCAAGGAATCGCGCCTGTTCCGCCAGCTTAGCTACCAGGCTTCGCATGACACGTTGACTGGCCTGATCAATCGCCGCGAATTTGAGAATCGACTTGGCGTTGCCCTCGATGCAATCAAGGACAACAAAGAAGAAACGCATGCGCTTCTTTATGTTGATCTCGACCAGTTCAAGGTCGTCAACGATACGTTTGGACACACCGCTGGCGACGCACTACTGCGGCAGTTGTCGGAACAGATCCAGGGGAGCATACGTTCTACCGATATTCTTGCCCGATTGGGCGGCGATGAGTTTGGTATTCTGCTCGAGCGTTGCAGTGAAGACCGCGCGATCGAAGTAGCCGAGAGCATTCGCGGTTCGATCGAAGGCTACCGCTTCGAATGGCAAGACTCATTTACGACTGTGCGTTGTTCGATCGGTGTGGTCCTGGTCAACAGCGAGAACGCCGATGTTGCCAGCCTGATGAGTTCGGCCGATGTGGCGTGTTATTCGGCCAAAGACATGGGCCGTAACCAGGTTCATTTCTACCGGGACAGTGATGCATCGCTGCGCCACGAGGAGATGAAATGGGTGTCGCGAATCACGAGTGCTGTTGAAGATGATCGGTTTGAGCTGTTTTTCCAACCCATCATTGGTATCGGCAAGGACAGCGGCGAACGGCGCGGTCACTACGAGTTGTTGTTGCGCATGCGTGATGAGGACGGAGAACTCGTCGGTCCGGACCAGTTTATTCCAGCGGCTGAACGCTACAACCTGATGTCGACGCTTGACCGCTGGGTCATTCACGAGGCTCTTTCCAAACTGGCTGACCGCAGCGCAGATGGCGACGCAAAGTTTACGCTCGCGATTAATCTGTCCGGTACGTCGCTGAGCGAAGACCGCTTCCTCGACTTCGTCAAAGGCGAACTCGAAGCCCAGAAGCTGCCGAAAGGTGCGATTTGTTTCGAGATTACCGAGACTGCCGCGATTTCCAATCTTTCTCGTGTAGTGCATTTCATGCGGGAGCTGAAAGAGCTTGGCTGCAAATTCTCTCTCGATGACTTCGGTAGTGGCCTGTCGTCATTTACCTATCTCAAGAATCTGCCAGTCGACTATCTCAAGATCGACGGTCATTTCATCAGCAATGTCGCCGAAGACAACGTTGACGAGAGCATGGTCAAGGCTATCCATGAGGTTGGCAGTGCCATGGGTATCGAAACAATCGCCGAACGTGTCGAAACGCGAGAGGTGCTGGAAAAACTGGGTGCACTCGGCGTCGAGTTTGCACAGGGTTACTACATCGCCCGGCCGATCTCGGTCGCATCCTTTGAGCCGTGGGGCCAGGGCGCCGATACCAAACAGCTGGCCTGAATACATCCGCGATTGCCATGGGGTGGCGTAACGGTTCTGTTACGGTACACTGAGGAAGGTCAGGCAAGTCGCAGATACGGAATGACACGAGAGTCGCACCCAGGCATTGTTCATGCATTGTTATCGCCCGAAGAACCCGGGCCGTTCAGAGTGCTCAATCCCCTGGCGGAGCACCCCATCCTGCTTGTCTGCGACCACGCCAGTTGCCGATTCCCCGAGTCCCTGGGCGATATGGGCCTCGATCCTTTTGCGCGGCGTTGCCACCTTGCGTTGGATATCGGCGCCGGGCCGCTGACCGAGCGGCTGGCGAAGAGTCTCGGAGTCACAGCTGTGTTGCATAACTACTCGAGACTGGTCGTTGACTGCAATCGACAGCTCATGGACCCGAGTGCGTTCCTCGAGTATGGCGATGGAATTCTCGTGCCAGGCAATCGCAACCTGCACCAGGCCGACAAGGACCTGCGTGCAAGCGCGCTCTACTGGCCTTATCACTGTGCCATTGATGAGCAGGTGCAACGTCTCCGGAAGGCTGGCCCGCCGCCGGCGTTTATTTCCATACACAGTTTCACCCCTGTATTGAACGGTGAAGCGCGCGAGTGGCAAATGGGTGTGTTGTGGGACAAGGACGAGAGGTTGCGAAAAATATTTCTCGAAGGCTTGCGCGGGGCAGGCTACAAGGTTGGCGACAACGAACCTTATTCAGGCAAAGCGCCGCAAGATTTCACGATTGATCACCATGCCGAAGAGATAGATTTGCCGCATATCGGCATAGAAATTCGGCAAGATCTTATTGACGACGATGCAGGTGTAGCAGAGATTGCCAAAGTGATGCATCGCATCATCGCATCAATACCGGAACAACTGGGCATGAAGGGCCAGCGTATCAGCGCGTAGTTTCGAATTACAAAAAGGTGCAGGGGATGGGGATTCACGAGCCGTCGTTCACGCTCGGCGTAGAAGAAGAATATCTGCTGGTTGATAAGGAAACGCGCAGTCTCGTTATCGACCCACCGGAAACGCTGATGGCGGAGGCGGAGGAGAAATGCGGCGCCCAGGTGACGTCCGAGCTGTTGAAGTCGCAAATCGAAATAGGCACCAAGGTCTGCACGAACATCCAGGAAGCGCATGAAGATCTCGCGCGCCTGCGCAAGAATATCATTGATGTAGCCGCTAACCATGGCATTGCACCCATAGCTGCCTCGACCCACCCGTTTTCGAAATGGGTGGACCAGAAGCACACCGAGAAAGATCGTTACGATCAATTGACAGACGAAATGCAGGGTGCCGCAAGACGCCTCCTCATCTGCGGCATGCACGTGCATGTCGGTATCGAGGATAATGAACTGCGGATCGACCTGATGAACCAGCTATCGTATTTCTTGCCGCATCTGCTTGCGCTGTCCTGTTCATCACCGTTCTGGCTTGGCGAGGACACGGGGCTCAAGAGTTACAGGCTGACGATTTTCGACGCATTGCCACGGACGGGCGTACCGGAACGCTTTGCCAGCTGGGCAGAGTACGAGCGCCATATTGATATTCTCAAAAACGCGGGTTTGATTGAAGATTCGACCCGGGTTTGGTGGGACCTGCGTCCGAGCGGCAAATTCCCGACGCTCGAGACGCGAATCATGGATGTGTGCACTCGTCTCAAAGATACAGTCGCGCTCGCGGCGCTCTTGTGTTGCATCATGCGCATGTTGTTCCGTTTGCGGACGCGCAATCAACGCTGGCGTTTGTATACACCAATGCTGATTCGCGAGAATCGCTGGCGGGCGATGCGCTACAGTTTCGACGAGGGGTTGATCGATCTCGCCAGAGGCACGGTCGTACCGTTTGCTGAACTTATGGATGAACTGTGCTCACTGGTTGCAGAAGATGCACGGGCGCTCGGTTGCGAGAAAGAGATCAAGGGTATCCACGATATTCTGACTCGCGGTACGAGTGCGCACCGGCAATCGAAAATCTACGAACTGGAGAGAGCATCGGGTGCGAGCAAGGAAGATGCCCTCAAATCAGTAGTCGACATGCTGATTGCCGATACGGCTACAGGCCTGTGACAGCGCCGATTTCGGTCCGATTCTGATCAATTTTGTGACCTGTTTCCCGCCGCAGCTGCGGGAATGCGGCACAGGTCGCATTATGTAGTGCGGGTCCCGGGTAGCATTTCTCGCATGTTGTCGTCGACCGAAATTCTGCCGCCTGTACTGGCGCTCTCGTCCATTGCGTACCTGTTGCTGGCTGTGCGCATTGCACGTTCGACACCGCAAAACCCGAACAACCTGGTTAGCTTTTTCCTGGTACTGATTGCGGGAATGATCGCCGGCTCGGCATTCTCTTACGGAGCTAACGACCCGACACTCTATGGCATCGGTCGCACGCTCAGCTTCTTCTCCGCCGGGTTCATACCGGTCGTGTTTTTCATGATCTACCGCGAATATACGGTCGGCCCCGCGCATGTTCTGATTGTCGCGGTACTGGTTATCATTCCGATCATGACGACCGCGCTGGCGCTCACGAATTCAATGCACAGCATGGTTTGGAGCGCCGTTGAAACGAGCGCGGGGTGGCATTTCTCCGAGATGACCGACCATTACTGGTACAACCGGATTTACGCGCCATTCACCTACGGCCTGTTTGCCTATTCGGCAACGGCGCTGATAAGTCGGCTGCCGACTATTGCACCGGCACACCGCAAGATGGTCGGTATACTGCTGGCCTGCGCGTTGCTGCCATTTACCGTGAGCGTGTCGAATACGTTTCTCGGCATAGGGTCGCCGAATTTCCCGTTCACGACCCTGACATTGACTATATTGTTTCCGGTCATGGCCTATGGAGCTCTCAAGCTGCGCATGCAGGAATTCAGTCCGCTGGCCTACCAAACCTTGTTCGACCATGTTCGGGACCCGATTTTCGTCCTTGATAATGACCAACGCATTATCTGCACGAACAAGGCAGCGCGACAGCTGTTGAACAGTAAGGACCACGACCTGATCGGCTGCAAACTGTGGGAAGATTTTCCTGCAGCTCGTGCAATTCTCGAACAAGCGAAAGAGCTGGACCTCACGCAGACGCTACGAATGGATACCAACAGCGTCTACGAGGTGAGCGTAGGGCCGCTGACCGGCAAGAAAGGTCAGAACCTCGGCATGGTTGTGGTGTGCCGTGATGTTACTGAGCGCCGTGCGGCGCTGAGCCAGCTTTCGGAGAGCGAGCATCTCGTCCGTACCCTCATCGAAACCTCGTCCAACGGCATTTTGCGCTTTGCACGGGACGTCAACGATCCGGATAACAAGTTTCGCTGTGTATTTGCGAATCGCGCCGCAGAATCTTTTGCCGGCGACAGTTTTGGCACGTTGGTGGGCATGCCGCTTGAGAAGCTCGAACATCTCGATCCCGAACGCCTCCTGAGTCACTTTACGGCTGAAGACAAGTCGCTAAAGCAAATCAGTTTCGAAGCGTCCAGTGAGGGCGATGAAGGTGAGAAATGGTTGCGTATCGTGGCAGAACCGGTGGGCGACGATTTCTCAGTTACGCTCATTGACATTACGCAGCGCAAGCATAATGAGAATAAGATGCTCGCTGACGCGTTGCGCGATCCATTGACCGGAATCCTGAATCGTCGCGGATTCGAGCAGGAAGGTTCGTCCTGCATTCGGCACAGCAGTATGGGCGCAGTTTTGTACCTGGACCTGAACCAGTTCAAGTCGATCAATGACCGCTTCGGGCATCAGGCTGGTGATGCGCTCCTCAAAGCGTTTGGCCACCGCCTCGAATTTTGCCTGCGTCCGGAAGACGTCCTGGGCCGCCTCGGTGGCGATGAGTTTGCTATTGTCCTTCCGGGTGTCGGCGTGGACGACGTCAAACATATTGCCGAGCGTCTCGTACAGACTGCATCGGAGGCCTACATAATTCAGGGGCAGGAAATAAAGTGCACGGCCAGCGTCGGGATTGCGCTGATGCCCAAGCACGGCGAAGAACTCTGGCACCTGTTGAGTGTTGCCGATGAGGCCATGTACACGGCCAAGTCAATTCCCGAAGAAGAGGCGGCTAATGATCGTGCCGCCTATGTCGACGCAGCGACCGCGTCATAGTGTGTCGCGCCGCGGCGGCTAGCCGTGAATCCGTCGCAATTCGCCAAGTAACTCAGCCCTGCCCATCTCTCTGACCGGCAGCGCTACCATCGCTTCCACTCGTCGGCGTAAGCGCGCATAGGCGGCGTCAAAATCACTGTCCGCAGCCGGGTCGGGGATTCCCCAGTGAACAGTTATTGGCGCTCCGTTCCAGATGGGGCACGATTCGCCGGCGGCGTTATCGCATACGGTAATGACAATATCGATGGCCGGCGCATCAGTACCGCTAAATCGGTCCCAGGACTTTGAAGCCAGGCCGTCCACGGAATGGCCCTCCTGGCGGAGTTTTTGGAGAGCGCCGGGATTGACCTTGCCAACGGGGCAACTGCCAGCGCTGTACGCCCGGAACTTATCGCCACCAAGCTCATTGATGAGCACTTCACCCAGGATGCTGCGCGCGGAATTGCCAGTGCACAGAACCAGAACATTCATCATCTTATTCGGACCATGGCCAACCGGGTACGCGTTACCTAGAGTGCAGGCAGCACCTTGACTTCAATGACGCCCGGCGTATCGGTATCCAGCACGAGCAGATCGACAATATCGCCGTTGACAACATCCAGGCGCAACGGATCAGCAAGAGGGATCCGGTCAGAAACCAATGTTACGTAGATGTCGTAGCTACCCGTGTCCAGCGCCTGTATGGGCGATGGGGACGGATAAGCAAGCCCGAAAATCACTGGGCGGTCTTCCTCGACAAGCGGCTCATCCGCAACCTTGATGTAGACGTTGACTACGCCGGCGTCCAACGCAGCATTGAACAGCTGAACCTTGGCGTAGAGGGAAACTGATGCCCGGTCCGGAAGGAACGCATAGGATAAGTAATCATCTGCCGGACCGACCACGTAGAGATTGCTATGCCTGCCAAAAGGCACCTGGTGGGTGGTTTCGTGCAGAATCGCCGCGGTGCTGCCCGTTGGCGTGTAGTAGAAGGTTTCAACTGCAGTTGACATCGGGATATCGCCTGAAGCGTTCCCATACTCGAGGTTGCTGAACTTGAGGCTCGTCAGCATGTCGTCATCGAAAATATCCGTTGCCTGCAAGGCGCGTGCTGCGTGAAAGAACCGTACGGTCTGCTGAGAATCCGCATCCGGGAATGTGCGGTCGTTACCGAAATTATTCAAAATGCTTACAACGAAAGGTGAGCCATCATTTTCATCGCCCGCCATTGCGGTGACGATCTGCGTTGTTCGTGATGAAAAACCGATTTCGCCGGATTGATAGAGAATGTCGTCAATATCCCCGGCTGTGGTGATCGTCACGGTGTAATTGCCCGCGGCAAAATCGCTCACATCCGAGATTTGGCCGTACGATAATGTCGCTACTTTGTTAGCCACAACTGCGGGCGCAACGGCTTCATCCAGATATATATCGATATCGTTATCCGCTTGCGTGAGGTTAATGTGTGCAAACCGCATTTCGAGCACGGTGTCGGCTTCAGTCCACTCACGGTCCGGCGTCGACCATACGTTTACCGTTGGATTCTCCGCATCGCCGGTGAGAACGAAAATATCATTCCGGCCGACGTCGAGTTTATGGGCATAGGTCAGTATACGTTCGGGTTGCAAAAACCCTGGCAGAAACAACTCAAAATTGAAGTTGTATTCGAAATCGTCGAAGCTGCTTTGTGATGTTGCTTGATTGTAGCCGAGCGAGCCTAGAAGTCGTTCCTCGATGAGAACGCGAATGTCCGGGGACGCGGGAATCGCATTAAACGTACGAATCGAGCCTTTGCCGCTCGGTGTGGGCAGGCCTGATTCGCTTGTGCACGCCGTTACGATGAACGCGCTCAGGCACGCTATCAATAGAAAAGTCCGTTTCATTATTTCTTTCTCTTTTCGTAGCCGTATATCGACTTCATTTCGAGGAATTCACTCATGCCGTGGTGGCCCCATTCGCGACCATTGCCGGATTGTTTATAACCGCCAAAAGGCGCCGCCGATTCAAGCCACGCGCCGTTGATATGCACCATGCCCGTTCGCATCCGCGAGGCGATGCGGCGAGCCGCGTCAAGATCGGCACACGTGACGTAACCGGACAGACCGTACGGCGTGTCATTTGCCATACGAATGGCGTCGTCTTCATCGTCATACGCGATAATCGAAAGAACGGGCCCGAAAATTTCTTCCCGGGCGATAGTCATGTCATTAGTGACATCAGCAAACACGGTAGGTTTCACGAAATAGCCCTTGTCGAGTCCTTCCGGCCGTCCAGTGCCCCCGGCGACGAGCGTAGCGCCTTCATCAATGCCTGCCTGGATGAGGTCCTGGATTTTCTGCCACTGCACATCCGAAACAACGGGTCCCATTTCCACACCCTCATCGCGTGGATTGCCGACCTTGGTCTCCGCCGCTACCTTAGCGGCAATGGCTGCAGCCTCATCCATGCGGTGCCGTGGCACGAACATGCGCGACGGAGCATCACAGGACTGTCCCGTGTTTTCGAACATGTCGCCCGCGCCCGATGACACGCCTTTTTCGAACAACTCGTCGTCAGCAATAATATTTGCGGACTTGCCGCCAAGTTCCTGAGCGACGCGTTTCACGGTCGGCGCAGCATTTTGCGCTACCAGGACGCCGGCCCGAGTTGAGCCGGTGAATGACACCATAGCGATGTCCGGGTGGCCGGACAGTGCACTGCCGACACCGGGCCCATCGCCGTTGACGAGGTTGAATACGCCCGCCGGCACACCGGCCGCATGCAGCACTTCCGCGAAAACGATCGCATCAAACGGGGCTATTTCGCTGGGCTTGAGCACCATGGTGCAGCCTGCTGCCAGGGCAGGAGCAACCTTGACCGCGATCTGGTTCATCGGCCAGTTCCATGGCGTAATCAGGCCACATACACCGATGGGTTCCTTCACGACGTTGGTCGTGCGGATGCGTTCTTCGAACTCATAGTGCTCGAGGGCTTGCAGCGCCGCTTTAATGTGCTGCGTGCCGCTTGCCGCCTGGGCGTCCCTTGCCAGGCCCCAGGGTGCACCCATTTCGTCCATGATCGCCTCGGCAACGTCGTCGAACCGCTTGGCGAATTCATCAAGGATTGACTGCAGCAATTCCATGCGCTCTTCGCGCGTAGTCTGCGAGAAGCTCTCGAACGCACGTTTGGCTGCGGCGACAGCATTGTCCACGTCGGCTGCCGACCCCAGGCTGATACGGCCGTAGGCCTCCTCGGTGGCCGGATTTATAACGTCCAGCGTGCGGGGTTCGACCGGATCGACCCACTGGCCGTCGATGTAAAATTGAAGCTTTTCGAGCATGGAAGGTCCTCAATTGAGCGAGCCGCGAATAATAGCCTAAATCGGCCCCGGCGGGTTGCTGACTTTTGTGTCGCATTTGATGGCCGATCCGGTATTCTAGAGCGAATGCACCAAAAATAACGATGCTCCGGGGGGAAGCCGAATTTGCTGTCATTCGACGATTTCGTACACCTGGCAATTACGGGTCTTGCGCAGGGATGTGCCTACGGGCTCATTGCGCTTGGCTTTGTACTGATCTACAAGGCCACCGAGGTCGTCAATTTCGCCCACGGCGAGTTCATGATGCTGGGCGCCTTCACGGTCCTGGCCTGGTCGGAGGCCATGGGCGGGAGTTTCTGGCCCGCGTTCGTCCTCGGCTGCCTGACCATCGGTGTTGTGGGCTACCTGATCGATGCCCAGATCATGCGTCGTATCATCGGCCAGTCGTCAGCCAGCATATTCATCCTCACCGTTGCGTTCGGTTTCATCTTCCGCTCGCTGGCCGGAATGATCTGGGGCTGGAATACGTTGTCCCTCAATACGCCATTTGACGGCCAACTCGCGTTGGGCGCCAACCTGGTCGTCAGCATGGATCGAGTGGCCATCGTTGTTGCCACGGTTATCCTGTGCGCCGTGCTGTATCTGTTTTTCTCCAGGACTCGCTACGGCATCGCGATGCAGGCAGCGTCGCAGAACCAGTTGGCCGCGTATTACATGGGCATTCCGGTCAAGCGGTTGGTCTCGATTACCTGGGCGATCGGCGCGATGATCGCAGCGGCTGCGGGAGCGCTTATGGCGCCGATCACGCAGATTGACACCACGATCGGGTTTCTCGGCATCAAGGCACTGGCCGGCGCCATCGTGGGTGGTTTCGGTTCGATTCCGGGCGCCTTGCTTGGCTGTTTGCTCATCGGTGTGATTGAACCGTTCGCGGACTACCTCGTACCCGAGATCAAGGGTGTGTCGCCCTATATCGTCATGTTGATCGTGTTGTTCGTACGGCCGGAAGGCCTGGTCCCACAAACGTTTCAGAAGAAGGTTTAGAGGGCCCTAGAGCATGCAGGTGTTATTCAAAACGCGCTACGAAGACGATATTCGCTTCCTGGCAAAAACCGGAGAAAAAGTCCGCGTTGGTCTTGTCGTTGCGTTCCTGCTCGCGGCCCCGCTTTTCCTGCAGACGTACTATCTCGGCGAACTCGGGCTGTTGCTCGTGTACGCAATCGCCGGTATCGGCCTGATGATTCTTACGGGCCACACAGGACAGGTCAGTTTCGGCCATGCCGCGTTTCTTGGCATTGGCGCCTATTGCCATTCAATCCTGATGTCGCACGGCGTGCCGTTCACCGTGTCGGTCGTTGTCACCATGACGCTGTCGGGGCTCGTCGGCATGGCGCTGGGCCGTTCGGCGTCGAAGATGCACGGCTTCTACCTGGCGATCGCCACGCTCGCATTCCTGATGCTCGTGGAGACGCTTTTTGGTGAGTGGGAATCCGTCACGAATGGGTATGCCGGTTTTGCGGTACCGGGTCTGAAGATCTTCGGTATTTCGCTCGGCAAGGCCTGGCAACAGTATTACGTGGACCTCTTTTTTACGTTCCTGGTCGTCTGGGGCGCGTCCAACCTGTTTCGCACCCCGGTAGGCCGGTCATTTCTGGCGGTGCGCGATTCCGAGTTATCGGCACGCAGTCTCGGCGTCAACGTCGAATGGGTGAAAATCCAGTCCTTCGGTATCAGTGCCGCCATCACGGGTCTCGCGGGAATCCTGCTTGCTCACCATCTCTCGTATCTTGCACCGGACGTATTTGGCGTGCTGGAGTCGTTAAAACTCATGCTCATGATCGTTGTCGGCGGTCTTGGCAGCATTCTGGGTGCGATTTTTGGCGCAATCCTGATTTCCCTGTTGCCCGTGGCGCTGAGCTTTCTCAAGGATTACCTGCCGGCATCGATCGGTCAGCAAGCCGGCCTCGAGCCATTGTTGTTCGGTTTGATTATTGTCCTGTTCATCGTCTTTGAGCCGCAAGGCATCTACGGCCGCTGGATGAAGATCCGGTTTTTCTTCGAAACGTTTCCGTATTACCGAAAATCGTCGTTTGTCCGGCAGAAGAGCTACCTCAAGACAGAGAGGATGCGATGAGCGAGCCGCAACAGCTGTCAGTTCGGAACCTCTCCATAATGTTTGGTGGTGTGCACGCGGTGGAAGACGTGTCGTTTGACGTCGAGCCGGGTGAGGTGTTCGCAATCATCGGGCCGAACGGGGCCGGCAAGAGCACGATCTTCAACCTGATCAGCCGCCTGTATAAGCCGTCGGCGGGTTCGATTCACTACGGTGAGCACGACCTGTTGCAATTGCCTGCACACGAGGTCGTCCAGACCGGCATTGCCCGCACATTCCAGAATATCGAACTGTTTGAACAGGCGACGGTATTGCAGAATCTCCTGGTCGGGCGTCACCACCGGACGAGCCGCAATCCATTTACAAGCTTCGCTTTCCTGCCTGCGGTAAAAAACGCGGAGATCGAGCATCGACGCAAGGTGGAAGACATCATCGACCTTCTCGAGTTGGCACGGTACCGCGATGAGCGCATTGCAGATTTGTCATACGGTGCCCGCAAAAATGTCGAACTGGCACGCGCTCTGTGCGCCGAGCCGACGATGTTACTGCTCGACGAACCTGCCTCGGGGCTGAACAACGAGGAAACCGACGACATCGGCTTCTGGCTTGAGGACATCAAGCACGACCTCGGCGTCACGCTGGTCATGGTCGAACACGACATGGGGCTCGTTGGGCAGGTGGCGGACCGGGTCATGGCTATCAATGACGGCCGGCTCCTGGCAATCGGCACGCCCGACGAAGTCCGGGAAAACAAGGAAGTACAACAGGCTTACCTCGGCGTGGCAGACGAGGCGGCAGGATGACGGCGCCGCTTCTTGAAATGCGGAATATCGAGACGTATTACGGTCCGATCATGGCAATCCGCGGTGTCAGCCTGGAGGTCAACGAAGGGGAGATCGTTGCTGTGCTCGGCGCCAACGGCGCAGGCAAAACCACCTTGTTGAAGACGGCAACCGGTGCCCTGGATAGTCGCAAGGGTCGGGTACTTCTTGATGGCAGGGAGATCCAGAATCGCGACCCGGACTGGGTGGCACGGCAGGGAATTGCGCATGTCCCCGAAGGGCGCGAGGTGTTTCCGTTCCTCACTGTCGATGAAAACCTGGCGATGGGCGCGTACAACCGTCACGACAAGGCGGCAGTTCGCGAGGATATCGAGACGGTCTACGGCTACTTTCCTGTTCTGCGCGACCTGCATCACAAGCTGGCGGCCTACCTGTCGGGTGGACAACAGCAGATGCTGGCGATTGGTCGGGGGTTCATTGCGCGGCCTCGACTGCTACTCCTCGACGAGCCATCGCTTGGCCTGTCTCCGGCCTTGTGTGCTGAGATCTTCGAGATCATCGGGCGTCTGAATCGTGAGCAGGGACTGACAATCCTGCTGGTCGAGCAGAACGCGAATGCAGCACTGCGTGTGTCGCAGCGCGGATATGTGATGGAAGTCGGCGGCATGGTCATGGATGGTCCGAGTGACCACCTGCTCGAAAGTGAAGACATCAAGGAGTTCTACCTCGGCAAGAAGGAAGAGGGCGTGCGCGGGCGGCGCCGCTGGAAAAAGAGGAAGACGTGGCGATGAATGATGCGACCCTTGTCATCGACGGCTGCAGAACCTTGCCGCAGCTCTTTCTCAAGAACAGCACCAAACGCGGTTCGCGTATCGCGATGCGCGAGAAGGACTATGGCATCTGGCAGAGCTACTCATGGGATGATTATCGCGAGTACGCGATGGCCATCGCCAATGGCCTGCTCGCTTGCGGGGCGCAGCGCGGCGATGTTGTGTCCATCCTCAGCGAGGACTGCAAGGAATGGTTGTTTGCGGATTACGGCACACAACTGGCCGGTGGAACCACGAGCGGAGTGTACCCGACCTACCAGGCGCGCCAGGTCGAACATGCACTGGTCGATTCGAGAACACGCTTCCTGTTTGTCGAGGACGAGGAGCAGCTCGACAAGTATCTCGAGATCGAAGATGAGCTCCCGCTCGTCGAGCGTGTCTGGGTGTTCGATTGGAAGGGCTTGCGTGACTTTGAGCACGACAAGGTTGAGCCGGTCGAGAAGCTGTATGAACTGGGTCGCAAATACGGCGCCGACAACCCGGGTCGGGTCGAGCGCATCGTTGCTGACAGCCAACCTGACGATGTGGCGGCACTCGTGTACACCTCCGGAACGACAGGCCTGCCGAAGGGCGCGATGTTGCCGCAGCGTTACGCGATGTACCAGTTTACGCTGGTCGATGACTATTACGGCGCGGGCGAGAATGACGAACTGCTGACCTACCTGCCATTGTGCCACGTGGCGGAACGCATATTTTCGGGGTGGCTCCCGATCTACAGCAACGCGACTATCAACTTTGCCGAAAGCCCGGAGACGGTGGCGCAGGACCTCGTTGAATTGTCGCCGACCTACCTGTTCGCCGTGCCACGCGTGTGGGAAAAGTTCTATTCTCGTATCTCGACCGCGATGTCCGAGGCTACCTGGGTGGGGCGCAAGGCTTACGAACTCGCGCTGGCCGCAGGGTACCAAAGGGCTGACAAGCTGCTGGCCGGGGAGGCTCTGTCCACGTTGGATAACCTCAAATACCAGCTCGCGGATCGGTTTGTATTCCGCAATATCAAGAAGGTGCTTGGGCTGGACCGGGCACACACTCTGTTGACCGGTGCGGCACCTGTATCGGTCGCACTGCTGCGCTGGTACCTTGCGCTGGGCTTGTCGTGTCGTGAGGCCTACGGGCAGACGGAGACCGGTATCGTCACCGTGACGCGCCGTGGCGAGTTTCGACATGGCACGGTTGGTCGGGCGATGCGTGGTTCGGAAGTGCGCATCGACGAGACGACTGGCGAGATTCTCGTGCGCTCGATTGGTCAGTACTCCGGCTACCTGAACCAGCCAGAGAAGACCGCCGAGACGGTCGTCGACGGTTGGATACACACGGGCGACGTCGGTGAGATGGACGACGAGGGCAACCTGAAGATCACAGACCGGCTCAAGGACATCATCATCACCGCGGGCGGCAAGAACATTACACCGTCGGTCATTGAGAACGAGCTCAAGTTTTCGCCCTACATTGCAGATGCCGTCGTCATTGGCGACCAGCGCAAGTATCTGACTTGCCTGATCATGATCGACCAGGAGAACGTCGAACACTATGCCCAGACGCATTCCGTGCCGTTCACCGATTATCGTTCGCTGTGCGCACGCAAGGAGGTCGTCAAGTTGATTGATGGGGTCGTGGCTGAAGTGAATCAGGAATTTTCTTCAGTCGAACAGATCAAGAAATTCAGGCTGATTGATATATTGTTAACGGCGGAAGACGATGAACTTACACCGACGATGAAGCTGAAGCGCAGTTTCGTCAGCGAGAAATACGCTACTCTGATTCAAAGCATGTACGGCGGGTAATACAAATGAAGAAAATCTTGACGCTGATTCTTGCAGTAACGCTGGCCGCTTGCGGGGGAGGAGACAGCGAGCCGACAAGCAAACTGCCACGCGGTGTCACGGACACGGCCATTACAATCGGTTCGCATAACGATCTTTCCGGTCCCCTCGCGATCTGGGGGGTCCCCATGATCAATGGCATGCGTATGCGCTTTGCTGAGCTGAACGAAGCAGGTGGCGTGCACGGGCGCAAGGTCGAGTTCCGTGTTGAAGACGCTCAGTACCAGGTTCCGTTAGCGGTGAAGGCGGTCAACAAGCTCATCAACGTTGATGGGATCTTTGCGATGCTGGGAGCGATGGGCACACCCATGAATCATGCGACGTTTGATCGCTTGTTCGAGGCCAATGTGCCGAGCCTGTTTCCGCTGACCGCGGCGCGCTCGATGTACGAGCCCCTGCACCCAATGAAGTTTGCCTTTAACTTGAGTTACCAGGACCAGGTACGCGGCGCGATACGCTACATGGTAGAGAAAGAAGGGTTTCAGAAAGTATGCGTGCAGGCGCCGGCGACCGATTACGGTGCTGAATCCTTAGAGGGTTACGAGCAAATCGTTGCAGAACTGGGTCTCGATAGTGTCTATGCCGGTCGCCACAAGGGTTCGGAAACCGATTTCGTCGGGACCGCGACAAGCATCAAGAATTCGGGCTGTGAGCTGCTGTTTCTTGGTTCGTTCATCAAAGACACTATTCTTCTCTATACGGCGGTGCGTGATGCCGGTTGGAATGGCACGGTTGTCACTAACATGGTGCCATACCTGCCGGAAATCCCTGCGGCAGCTGATGGTGGAATGAACGGCATCTACGCTGTCGCGCCGTTCTATGTGCCCGATTTTTCGATCGTCGAGCCTGACTCCTGGGTTGGACGCTGGAAGGCGAGCTATGAAGAGCGCTTCGGGATAGAACCGGCTGCCCAGGCGGTTATGGGATACCTCAGTGCGGACCTGACGGTCGTCGCGCTGGAGCGTGCCGGACCGGACCTTACGGTGGAGAGGCTGATCGAGGGTCTCGAAAGCATCAGCACCCACCAGGATCCGTTCGGTAACCTGGAACTGTCGCTGGGGCCGACCAAGCACGTTGCGACCAACTACCTCAACCTGTACCAGGTCCAGGACCAGCGGTGGGTCACGGTTGCGGAGAAAGTGGAGTTCTAGGCGGGCGTCTTATCGCAGCGCGAGAAATTTCTGCCGGTATTCTGCAGGAGGTACGTTGTACCAGGACTTGAATGCCGTGGTAAACGAACTGATGTTCGAGTAGCCGAGCAGCATGGCGATCTCGAGCGACTTGAGACGGGCGTCTTTGAGGTAATTCACGGCGAGTTCGGCGCGCACTTCAGTGAGGACTTTCTGAAAGCTGGTCTTTTCGGCCTTGAGGCGCCGCTGCAACGTCCGGCGGCTGAGCTGGAGGGCCCGGCAGGCCGCATCGGCGTTGGCTTCACCACGCGCCATCAGGTCAGCGAGCTTGCGTTTTAGCTGGCCTGCGATATCGTCCTGCTGATACAACGACAGCAGGTACTTCTCAGCTTGTTCTGTCAGTTGCCTGTACATCATTCTCGACCAATCACCCAGTAGATTCGGGTAGCGAACTCAAAGATACAGAGTGCGTTGCCATTTGCAAAGGAGATCGCATGAATTCCCCAGTCGATTACGCACTTACAGATAACATTGGCGTCATTTGGGTCGATAATCCCCCTGTCAATGCGCTGTCGCACGCGGTACGCCAGGGCCTCCTGGATGCCATTACCGAAGCACAGAATGATGCCAGCGAGGCCGTGCTGATCATCTGTCGGGGGCGCACCTTCTTCGCAGGCGCCGACATTTCAGAATTCGGGAAGCCACTCAAGGATCCATGGTTACCGGCACTGCTCGATACGATCGAGTCGACTGAGAAGCTGGTCGTCGCAGCAATCCACGGTACGGCATTGGGTGGCGGTTTCGAAACGGCCCTGTCATCACATTACCGATGCGCGTTGCCGTCTGCGAAAGTCGGCTTCCCGGAAGTAAAGCTCGGCTTGTTGCCCGGCGCAGGCGGCACACAGCGCTCGCCCAGGCTTGCCGGCGTTGAGGCGGCGCTGGAGTTGATGACATCGGGGGCGCCGATCTCCGCTGCAAGGGCAAAGGAACTCGGACTAATCGACGAAATTGTCGAAGGTGATCTTCGCGAAGCGGCGCTGGGTTATGTGCAGAGGCTTCTCGACAGCAAAGCGCCGGTTCGCCGGACGAGCGAGATGGACGCGCCCCGGTTCGACGATTTCGACGCATTGCGTGCGGTCGTTGCCAAACGTGCGCGCGGTCAGGTTGCGCCGCTGGCCATCGTTGACTGCGTCGAGGCGGCGACGACGATGTCCTTTGCAGATGGCATGAAGCTGGAGCGGGAGAAATTCGCGGGACTCATGCAAGGGGAACAATCGGCCGCATTAAGGCATTTCTTCTTTGCTGAGCGCCAGGCCGCAAAGATCGAGGGTTTGGCGAAAGATACGCCGGTCCGCGACGTCAACAGCGTTGGCATCATTGGCGGGGGCACGATGGGGGGTGGCATTGCAATGAGCTTTGCAAATGCGGGCCTACCGGTAACCATGATCGAGATTAGCGATGAAGCGCTGGGGCGTGGGCTGTCGATCATCGAAAGAAATTATGCGGGCAGTGTGAAGCGCGGCAAGCTCAGCGAAGAAAAAGCCGCGCAGTGCAGGGCGCTGATCAGTGGATCGACCGACTATGCGGCGCTAGGCGGCGTCGACATGGTGATCGAGGCAGTGTTTGAAGACCCCGAACTCAAAAAGAAGATCTTTGCGCGGCTGGATGGGGTCTGCAAACAGGGTGCCATTCTTGCGACCAATACGTCGTACCAGGATGTAAATGAAATCGCGGCAGCCACCGGTCGACCGCAGGACGTTATCGGCACTCACTTCTTCAGCCCGGCGCACATCATGAAATTGCTGGAAATTGTGCGCGCAGACAAGACGGCTGACGATGTGCTTGCGACATGCATGGCGCTCGCGAAACGCCTGGGCAAGGTGCCCGTCGTTTCCGGTGTCTGCTATGGCTTCATCGGAAACCGCATGTTGCGGCCCTACGGGGAGCAGTCGCAGTACCTGCTGTTGGAAGGCGCAACGCCGGAACAGGTCGACGGGGCGATGGAACGCTTCGGCATGGCCATGGGTCCGCTTCGTGTTTTTGACCTTGCGGGCCTGGACGTCGGTTACAAGGCTCGGCAGGCCCTCAGTGACGAGGAAAAGGGTGATCCGGCTAGCTACCGGGTGCTGGATCATCTCGTCGAAGCGGACCGCCATGGGCAGAAAACGGGTTCCGGTTTCTACACGTACGACGAACATCGGAATGCAACACCGTGCCCCGAGGTCCACAGGATCATCGAAGAAACAGCAGCCGAACTCGGGATTCAGCGACGCGCTATTTCTGACGAGGAAATTGTCACGAGGCTGGTCGGAGCGCTCGTTGGTGAAGGTCGCAAGATCGTCGAAGAGGGCATTGCGCAGCGCGCGAGCGATATCGACGTGGTTTACGTGTACGGCTATGGCTTTCCGGCCTACCGAGGGGGTCCGATGTTCTACGGCGAAGCCGCCGGCCTCTAAATGTGGAGGCCCACCAGGTTGATCATGCGGCTTGTTTGCTGACGACACTCGGCACAATGGGTGCAGCGGACAACACACCCTCACACGCCTGCGGCTATAGATTCGGGTATGTTGTCCACTGCACCCTTTCGAGAGCATCATGAGTTCGGCTACCTGTCCGTCCCCGTCTAAATGCGTGCCGAGTGTCGGCAGGTGCTCACAGACTGCGAACAACCTGCCGAGAGGTTACACCTGGAATTCGAGACCAAAAAATATGCGGAACCGGAGAAATCCCCGGTTCCGCATTTTGCTTGCTCCGGCTCTAGCGAACCGCGACTTGTACGAGTTCCTCTCCGTCAGGATCTGTTACATGGACTGCACAGGCGATACAGGGGTCGAAACTGTGGATCGTGCGCAGGATTTCCAACGGTTGCTCGGGATCGTGCATGACGTGTGCGTCCTGCAGGGCAGCCTCGTAGGCGCCCGGTTTTCCGTTGGGATCACGCGGACCTGCGTTCCAGGTACTCGGAACGATCGCCTGGTAATTGGCTATCTTGCCGTCTTCGATAACGACCCAGTGCGACAGTGCGCCGCGCGGGGCTTCCATGACACCAACACCCTGGCAATTCTTCGGCCAGCTCTCGGGTTCCCACAAAGTCTCGTCGAAAGTCTTTGTGTCGCCACTCTTGATGTTGCCGATAAGTGAATCGAGCCAGCCCTGCATACCATCGGCGAGCACGGCTGTTTCGAGCGTACGCGCAGCCGTCCGGCCCAGCGTCGAGAACAGTGCCCGAACCGGAAGGTCGAGTTGTTGCAGTGTGCTGTTGACGAGGTGCTGCGTCAGGTCATTGCCTTTTGCGTAGAGCATCAGAACGCGTGCCAGCGGACCGACTTCCATTGCGTGACCCTGCCAGCGTGGTGACTTCAACCAGGAGTAGGACTGCTCGACATCGAGGTGATCATACGGTGGTTGCGGACCCGTGTAGTTCAGGTTGGTTTCACCCATCCACGGGTGCAGACCGACTTCCTTGCCGCCCGAGTAGTCATACCAGGAGCTGGATACGAACTCCTGGATACCGTTCTCGTCAGTGAAGTCAATTTCGTGGATCGTTGAGATGTCACGATTGAGAATGGCACCGCGCGGGAACAGGAAGGAGTCCGGGTCGTCCATGCTGGTGCCGGGCAGATCGCCGAAGCACATGAAGTTGCCGAGGCCTTCGCCGCGATAGAACCAGTCCTTGTAGAAGCTGGCGATAGCCAGTGTATCCGGCACGTAAACCTGCTCAACAAAGACTTTCATCTTGTTGATGATGTCCTGAACCTCTGAGAGTCGCTTCGAGTTGATGGCGGAGTCAGAGTTCAGATCGATCGGGCAGGGCACGCCGCCGACGACGAAATTCGGGTGCGGGTTCTTGCCACCGAAGATGGCGTGCAGCCGTGCGACATCGCGTTGCCATTCGAGCGCATCGAGGTAGTGCGCAACGGCCATCAGGTTAGCCTCCGGCGGCAGCTTGTATTCCGGGTGACCCCAGTACGCTTTCGCGAATATGCCGAGCTGGCCGGCCTCAACGAAGTCCTTCACTTTCTTCTGGACATCGCGGAAGTAACCTTCCGATGAACGCGGGTAGCTGCTTAGCGATGTGGCCAGTGCCGCTGTCGCTTTCGGGTCTGCGCTTAGCGCGGATACGACATCTACCCAGTCAAGCGCATGCAGGTGATAGAAATGCATGACATGATCGTGGATGTACTGTGCACCGATCATCAGGTTGCGAATCAGTTCGGCGTTCGGCGGGATCTTTGCCCCGACCGCATTTTCAACCGAACGAATCGATGCCACACCGTGCACAAGTGTGCATACACCACAGATGCGCTGCGCAAACGCCCATGCATCGCGCGGATCGCGTCCCTGCAGAATAATCTCGATGCCACGCACCATTGTGCCGGACGAGTAGGCCTGGCCGATCTGGTTGCCTTCCATCTGTGCTTCGATGCGGAGGTGACCTTCGATACGTGTAATAGGATCTACTACAATTCGAGAGCTCATGATTTACCCTCCTCAAGGTTTTCGGCAACCATTTCCATGAGGCTACCCATGGTGTAGTCCCATCCGAAATGTTGTTGTGAGTCGTCAAAGCTCTGCCTGCAGTTGGCGCAGCTCGACAACAGTTCATCGGCCTCGGTTTTCTCAACCTGGTCCATCTTCAGCTTGAATACCCGATGCCTGAGAGGATCGGCTCGCGTAATTGTCACGACGCCACCGCCACCGCCGCAGCACCAGTTATAGTCGCCGCCATATTCCATCTCGCGGAATTCGACGCCGAGGTGCCTGATAACATCACGTGCCGCTTGCGTAGCCCCGCCACGCCGTGAAACCTGGCAGGGATCGTGATAGGTCACGCTCTTGTCGACCTTTTTCACCTTGATCTTGCCTGAGTTCAGGGCATCGGCGAGGTATTCGGAGATGTGCAGGACCTTGAACGGCAATGGTTTGCCGTACATGTTTGCCCCCATCCAGCGCAACGCCATGTAGGCGTGTCCGCATTCCGGCAGTACCAGCGTCTTGGCGCCGATCTTGATCGCAGCATCGATCAGTTTCATTGAGGCCGCCTTTTGCCAGTCCGGATTGCCGGACAACAGGCCGAAGTTGGTCGCCTCGAAGCCATCGGTGCGGAATGTCCAGCTTTCGCCGGCCGCATTGAGGATCTTGGCTGTTGCGGCAATCGACTGCGGGTACTTCTGAATTTCGATCGATGACATCACGGCCAGTACATCCGCTTTCTCGACATCCATTGGTATATCGACGTCGTGCTCATCCGCCATCCATTCAACGCGATCTTCAAACTTGTCCGGCGTAATCCCGAGTGGGCTGCCAGTCTCTGCGGCCCTCTTGGCAACTTCGTGCAGTTCGTGGGGAATCAGCCCGGCTTTGAACATGCCGTGCCTGGCCATCGAGACGAGTCCTGCGATATCGATACCCATCGGACACACGAGCGAGCAACGTCCGCAAACCGTGCAGCTGTCATAGAGCAGGTGTTGCCACTCCTCCAGGTCTTCGATCGTAACTTTGCGCTTCAGGCCCAGCAGGCGATAAAAGAAAGCGAACGGCCCGACATTGCGTTTGTAGGTGCGTTTGAAGAGCTCGATTTTCCAAATCGGTGTGTACTGCGGGTCGTCAGTGCGCACATGAAAATGACAGGCATCAGCACACATGCCGCAATGCAGGCAACCATCGAGGTAGGAGGCAGTTTGTGTATTGAAATTCTTCAGGAAGTTCCACATCGCTTTATCGATGCGTTCCTTGGAATCCATGTCTCCCTGCTTGTCGTGGCGAACCTCGGGCGGTTTGTAGGCCAGCCGTTCAGCCTCACGATCGAGTTCGTGTCTTCCATCTACAGTGGTCATGTCTTGGCCCCCCTGCGCTCAAATACCATTCCGGTTGTTCCCCGAGTCAGAAAAACGAGGAATGTGTGACCGAGCTTGCCGAAAGGAAGCCAGACCAACAGCACGACAACCGACAAGATGTGAATCGCCAGCAAGGTCTCATAGCGAATCCCCAGGCGCACGGGTATGAGAAGACCGGTGGCGAGAGGAAGCATCGTGACGAACCAGCTGAAGTAATCATCAAAATTCGAGATCAGTTTCAGCACCGGGCTGGTCAGGCGCCGCACGAGCAGGGCAAAGCCCGACACAATTGTGGCAACGCCGAATACATAGATGACGCTGTTCGGCAGTCCCGGCCAGTCAAAGCCCAGGAAGCCCTCGAAAAATACGATATGGGGCACGAACAGGAAGACGACCGCGAACAGCCCGACGTGCATGACATACCCCATTATCTTGGCGTACAGCGTTGCCTTCTTGAACGGATCGGCAGTGAAGCTGCGCGTGTAGATGACCTTGAGTGCAGACTTGATACCGGCCGACTTGCGTGGCTCGGAAAAGTCCGTTTTTTCCTTGAGCAGGAGGATGCCGACGAATCGCCAGATCGATCCTGCTACGAGAATGTAGGCCGCGACCTGCAGGGCGGGGCCTCGTGCGAATTCCAGAAGGTCCATGTCATCCCTCCTTAGCAAATTTGGATTGTTTGCGACGTCCGGCGGCGGCAGCAACGACTCCCAGCGCCACGCCAGCAGCCGCAGCGCCAGCCAGTTTCGTGCCGCTGTCAAACTTACCGGTTGAGAGTGGCTCGTAGAATCCGCCCTTGTCCCAGAAGTTCGGCTCGGAACAACCCAGACACGGATGACCCGACTCGATCGGGAAGCTCGTGCCGCTGTTCCACTTGGTCGTGGCACAGGCGTTGTAGGTTATGGGCCCCTTGCAGCCGAGTTTGTACAGGCACCAGCCGGCTTTCGCGCCTTCGTCGTCGAAGGTTTCGGCAAACTTGCCCTGCTCGTAGAACGGCCTGCGGTAGCAACGGTCGTGGATCGTCTTACCGAAGAACGCCATCGGCCGGCCGTGCTTGTCGAGGTCCGGCAATGTGCCGAAGGTCAGGAATTGCGTCAGCACCGCCGTCATTACCATCGGGATCGGCGGGCAACCGGGTACGTTGATGACCGGTTTGTCTGTGACGAGCTCGCCAACAGAGACGGCGCCGGTCGGATTCGGGTCCGCCCCGGGGATGCCACCGAACGCGGCGCAGCTGC
>Ga0316191_10000608_pt1 | contig 23561 bp, 21 predicted proteins | sample Eddworburr2cm_MG_FD_204928 | JGI IMG/M metagenome (GOLD analysis project Ga0316191, IMG submission 204928) | Coastal sediment microbial communities from Maine, United States - Eddy worm burrow 2 cm | ecosystem: Environmental > Aquatic > Marine > Coastal > Sediment | place: USA: Maine... | reverse complement strand
TTATAAAAGCCATCATAAGACCCTCCAGTCCCGCCTCCTGTTAATGCGGAAGTAACAGAGATTTAGTACCACTGCTTAATACGTTATATGCGCTCATGATCTTTATGTATTGTCCTTAAGTACGAACGGCACAAGAGAATCCGGCCACAAGAGCCGGGATGCCCGCCCTGCGGGTATCCCCTGCTCTCGCAGTGGTCTCCGGGGCATAGTCTTTATGGGGTCAACGTAAAACCGGCGGAAAGATGGTGGATAACAACCGGTGCTCTGAGCAGGTTCAACCTCTGACCTATAGAACAATAACGGTGCTGCTTGATCCACATCAGGGTAATGCTGTGTATCTGCTACTATTATCAGTAGCCAAGCTGCACTTCCTGTATTTATACGGTTTCAAATGATGACCGAGCGCGATCAGTACACCGTCAGTACCCGATACTGGCACAAGCTGGAAGACGGGCGGGTTCAGTGCGATCTCTGCCCGCGCTTCTGCAAGCTGCATGCGGGGCAGCGTGGCTTGTGCTTTGTGCGAGAAAACATCGATGACGAGATTGTCCTTACTACCTATGGCCGCTCGAGCGGTTATTGCATTGACCCCATCGAAAAAAAACCGCTGAATCACTTTCTGCCCGGCACACCGGTATTGTCGTTTGGCACGGCGGGTTGCAACCTTGCCTGCAAGTTTTGCCAGAACTGGGATATCAGCAAGTCGCGCGAGACACATACCCTGACCGACGAGGCCTCCCCTGAACTCATCGCCCGTGCGGCAGAACAACTCAATTGCCGCAGTGTGGCGTATACCTATAACGATCCGGTGATTTTTCACGAGTATGCGATTGATGTCGCCCGGGCCTGTCATGAAAGGGGCATCAAGTCGGTGGCTGTAACCGCGGGTTATGTCTGCCCGGAACCGCGCAGGGAATTCTACCGGTACATGGATGCAGCCAATGTGGACCTCAAGGCGTTTACCGAGGATTTCTATCACAAGATTACCGGCTCGCACCTGGCTCCGGTGCTGGAAACCCTGGAATATATAAAACACGAAACCGGCGTCTGGCTGGAACTGACCACATTGCTGATACCCGGCAAGAATGATTCGGATAAAGAGCTCGATGAAATGACCAGCTGGGTTGTGGACAAACTGGGTCCGGATGTACCGATGCACTTCTCCGCCTTTCATCCGGACTGGAAGATGATGGATTCTCCGTCGACACCAAAGGAAACACTTATTCGTGCCCGTAACATTGCCATGAAGAATGGCGTTCACTATGCCTATACCGGTAATGTCCATAATGCCGCCGGTGACAGCACCTATTGTCACCATTGCGGCGAAACCCTGATTGGTCGTGACTGGTATGTGCTGACTGACTGGAAGCTGACCACGGACGGCAAATGCGCCGCTTGCGGCACACCCTGCGCCGGTGTGTTTGAAGCGAATCACGGTAATTGGGGGGCAAGGCGACAGCCAGTGAGGTTGCGCGATTTTGCCGCCTGATGTGTTCAGGAACTGTCGAAATCAGCGCACCAGCAGCACGGGGCAGAACAGTGTTTCCAGGCACTGTTCAAGCCCGGCCTGCAGAGTGGATGTCCGGCGGCCGTGATCAGGATGTTCAGACCTGATGCATCTGTTGCCTGCCCGAGGGATCGCACGTCAGTGTCTGTGATGTCTACCAGTCTGGCCGCTTGCTCGTGCAATTGCAGAATAATCCGGGCCTTTCCTTCAAGTCCTGTGGCAGCGATGCCGTTGCCGTTGTCGCATGCTTGGTGGTGTAACGCAGCTCTGAAATATTCCTGAATTGATATGCAGAATCTTAAAGTGTTCACGAGTGTGAATTGTCGGCTAGTGCTACATTCGGTCTTACATGTTTGCGTCTCTCGCAATAACTGACAAAGGGGATACGAATGGGATTATTACTGAAAATCGTTGGTGCTATCTGGGCCATTGTCGGCGTGTTCAATATCTTGACAAGTCCATTATTCCCGGGCGGTACCGAGGCCGGTATCCTGGCGTTGCTCATGTATAACACCCTGCTCTTTATTCTGCCGGGCATGGGCGTGTATGGTCTCGGCCTCGTAAAATCGAAAAAGAAATCATAAGAAACACACAAGTATTACTGTGTTGCCACCCGCACGTCGTCCTCAATCCGATCATCAGGGTGCGTGATAATGACATCACCGCTACTCAGGCCAGTCACGATTTCTGTGGTCAGGCCATTACTGTGCCCGGTTGTGACGTTGGTTAATCGGGCCTTGCCATCGGCAATCGCGAACACAGCCCAGCTATCGGCATTACGAAACAGGGCGCTGGCCGGTACCTGCAGCACGCCCTCATCCTGCCAGAGGATAAAATGTGCCTCGACCCGGTAACCGTCTCCCAGTTGCTGCCAGTCCTCATGCGGGGATGTCAGGTCAGCGATCACCCAGACTCGCTGCTCTTCCACGCCCAGTGCTGAAATCTTGGTAAAACCGGTTGGTTCAACAGTGCGCACGACACCATCCAGAGGCTTGTCGCCACCCCAGCGATAAAATTTCACGGGGCTACCGGGCTGGATACGTACGGCATCGGCCGACAGGACATCTACGGCGACTTCCAGCGCTGCCGGATCACCAATTTCCAGCAGATCTTCGCCGGTAGTAACCACGCCCTCACTTTTATGGTGAATATGGAGTACCCGACTGGCGACCGGAGCACGCAGGGCGACAGTTTCTGATGCCGTTTCACCATTGCCGGCAATGGAATACTGCAATGCTGTCTTTGCCGCCTCAAGATCAAAGCGCGCCACTTCCACGGCAAACTCTGCCGAACGTTGCTGTGCTCGCGCCTGTCGGGCACGGGTCTCGGCCTCGTCCAGCACATCTTCCGATACCAGTGCATCCAGCTGCAGCTTTTTTTTGCGTGTATATTCGGTCTGCGAAAACTTTGTTTCCGCACGGTCCACTTCCAATTTCTCTTCGGCACCCTTGAGCGCCGCATGCGCAGCAGCGACCTGTGCCTCTGCCCGGGCACGGCTGCGCGAGTCGAGTACTTCGGGGCGCAGGGGTTCCATCTTGGCCAGCGTATCGCCCTTGCCGACCGCATCTCCCACATCCAGGTAGATGCGCTGCAGGTAACCTGCAACAGGGGCTGAAATCACAAAACGGTCCTTGACCCGTGTCTGTCCCTCCTCTTCCACGGCGACACTCATTGGTGCCTGTACGACCACTGCGACTTCGACAGGAATTGGGTTTGGCCAGAAACCCCAGACCAGTGCTGCAAGCAGTGCTGCAACCGCCAGTACGAAGCCTGTTTTTCCGGTTTGTTGCATATGTTGAGTTCCTTGTTTATTCAGCGGCCGGTCTGTTTGTACCCTGTCTATCTCCCGGTTACTCGCGCGTCTTCAGTACAGCAATCATGTCCAGTTGATTCAGTTTACGCCATAACAGATAACCGGATATCACAGCCGAGAACAGCACCACGCTGGCGGCAAAGGCAAACGTATCTGCTTCAAGAACCAGGGGTACGCGATACAGGTCCGAGCGAAAGGCGTTTGACAGGTAACGGCACAATTCCTTGCCAAACAGATAACCCAGCGGTAGTGCCAGCAGCGTGGCGACGGCCAGTTCACCTAGCAGGATGTAGGCGACCTCGCCCCTGGTAAACCCGAGCACTCGCAGGCTGGCAAGTTCACGGTCCCTTTCCGAGAGTGCAATACGTGCGCTGTTGTAGACCACGCCAAAGGCAATAATGCCGCCCAGTACAGCCGTGACAAAGGAGAAGTACAGAATAGTCTCCTCCATGGTCTTGTGGAAATTCCGGAGCGCCGATTCCCGCACGACGGTCCCTGCAACCCGCGGCATCTCATCCAGCTGGCGGTAAACCCGTTCACTGTATTGCTCGTCTACCGCCAGATAGGCACCGTTGATCGCATCACCCTCCTGCAACAGACGGTTGAGTGTCGTACGCTGCATGTAAGCAGATACACCCAGGTATTCACTGGTCAGCCCGACGACCGGCACATCGATTATTGGCCGTTTGCCTTCAAGAAACTCAATGGTCAGCAGTTCACCTGACTTGATGCCCAGCAGTTCGGCAAGGTAATCGGTCAGCACTACCCCATTCTCCGGCAGGATCACACGTTCAAGGTCGGCATCGAGAATACGTCGCAATGTTCCGTCCGGATCCATGCCCTGCACCGAGCCGCGGTAACTATGATGCTCAAAGCGTAGCCGAGCCGGTACGGTACGGCTGCCTTCCACGTGCTGCACCCCCTGCAATCCGGCCAGCGAAAACAGGGCATGACGGGAGGTCGGTTCCGTGAGGGTGATCGTCAGGTCCTGGCGCTGGCTCATGGCATACTGCACATCGATCATGAAGGAAATGGCATCCTTCTGGAAATTGGCCACCATAATGATGCCGCAGGCCGCGGCAATACCGGCGATGGAGAGGAACGACTTGACGGGCCGTCGTTCGATGTGACGGGCAATCATGCGGGTGGGTTGGGAAAACAGTCGCTGCAGCCCCAGCTGCTCGATCAGTGCCGGACAGTAGGCCGCCGGTACCTCGGGGCGCATCGCCTCGGCCGGCGGCAGGCGTACCGCCCTGGTCACTGCAAGGAGTGTCCCCGTCATCCCGGCGATTGCACTGATCAGTGCCGCCAACACGATGACATCTGTATGCAGCTGGTAATGCAGAATCGGGAAATGATAAAAGTCTGCATACACTGCACTCAGCCCCCGCCCCAGCCAGGCTCCACCCGTAATGCCGCTGGCAAGTCCGAGCAATACGATTACCAGGACCATGGCTGCGTAATGCCGGCCGACAACGAGGTTGCTGTAACCAAACGCCTTGAGAATAGCAATCTGATTACGTTGCGTATTCACCAGCCGTGTAACGACCACGTTCAGCAGGAACGCGGCCACCCCCAGGAAGATCACCGGGAACACTGCGGCCATGGTCTCCAGGCCCTTCAGTTCTTCTGCCAGAAAGCGGTGCGAGGTCTGGTCCTTGCGCGAATAGGCGCCCTGCCCTCCATAACGGGCCAGCAGGCGGTCGAGTCGGTGAATGACATCATCCGGGATAACACCGGAGCCGAGGCGAATGGCTACGTCATTGAAGGCACCTTCCATATCATAGGCGGCCGCCAGCGCAGTACGTCCCATCCACAGGATTCCAAAGCGCTGGTAGTCCGGGAATACCGCGCCGGGCGCAATCGGGTAGACATATTCAGGTGACAGGGCGACCCCGACAATGATCAGCTGTTTGCGTCGACCATTGATGGTGGCAGACAGGTGATCTCCCGGCTGCAGGTCATGTGCATCGGCAAAGGCCTCATTGACCAGGACCTCGTTGTCCTGCCCCGGTTCAAGCAGTCGACCGCGACGCAGGTACAGCGTGTTGAGTCGTGGTGGCTGGTGGTCCGGAATGGATACCAGCGTTGCGGTTACCGGATCGGAAAAACCGGCGACGGACAGACGTGCGGCGGCGACCACACGGGTTTGCACCTGTTCAACACCGGGGATGTCCCGAATGCGTTCAGCCATGTTGTTGGGTGTGCGTTTCATCGTGGCAAACACATCTGCAAAACGCTGTTCCAGGTAATAGCTGTCGCGGGTGATCAGCAGGGAATCATAGGTCGAGAGTGACATCACGAAAGTGGCTATACCGCCGACCTGCACCAGCGCAATTGCCAGCACCATGCCGCGCATTTCCCAAAGGTCACGCCACAGCTTGCGGTTGAGTACATGCATACGGACCTACCAGCTCAGCTTGCTCGCCGGTACTCGCTGTGTATTGCGCTGTACTGACCCGATCTGTCCGTCCATGATATGCACGACGCGGTTGGCCATGCCAGCTATGCCGGCATTGTGGGTAATCAGCGCCGTGGTCGTGCCCAGTTCCTGGTTGGCTCGCTCCAGTGCCTCGAGCACCAGCACGCCGGTTTCCGAATCCAGTGCGCCGGTGGGTTCGTCGCACAACAGCACATCAGGGTTCTTGGCAACGGCACGCGCAATGGCTACGCGTTGTTGTTCACCGCCGGACATCTGCGCCGGAAAATGATCCATGCGGTCCTGCAGGTTGACCATGGTCAGCGCGTCCTCCGGGGGCATCGGATTACGCGCAATTTCGGTTACGACGGCTACATTCTCGCGCGCTGTCAGACTGGGCATAAGATTGTAGAACTGGAAGACAAAACCGACGTGGAAGCGGCGGTACTCCGTCAACATCCGCTCACTGGCGTGGGTCAGGTCCTGGTCCCGGTAACGCACTAACCCGCTGTTCCCCGTATCCAGGCCGCCGAGAATATTCAGCAGGGTGGACTTGCCACTCCCGGACGGGCCCAGCAATACCATCAACTCACCCGCAAACAAATCCAGATCCACGCCACGCAGGGCGTGCACATCCACCTCGCCCATGTGGTAGATCTTGGTCAGTCCGCGCACCTGGAATACTTTATCCCCGGTTTTCCCTGGTGTGACTGCCGTGCTATTCATTATGATTCCTTTGCATGTGACCATCTTGCCAGTAAATATTTCCAGCAGCCAGGCATTAGCAATGTTCTTTCCCTGTTCCTTAACAAGGGAAGATCACGGGACTGGTCGTTGTCGGCGTCACAGAGGCAAATATCCAGCGTTAACGGGATCGCTCCCCGAAGTTTACCCCGGGATGTCACAGGTTAATGTTATGATCAGGAATCGTCAGATGATTGTGGGGCCGTGGTGAATAACGAGACCGGGTTCCCCGCTTATCGACAAGCTATTTTACGGTGTTGTGAGAACTCCCTGGGAATCAACGGAACGCCCGCTCCTGACAACGATCAATCCGGACAGATAATTATGACCCAGCAATACAAAACCCCCCAGGAAGCCGAAGACGCTTTTTATGATGCACTGGATGAAGGCAGCCTGGATCAGCTGCTTTCTGTTTGGGCACAAGCCGATGACATCTCTTGCCTGTTACCCATGCATCCTATGGTCCAGGGCCGCCAGGGTGTGGTGGACGTATTTACTCAGTTGTTCTCCCGGGGTCATGGCGTGTCACTGGCCATTGCACATCTGAGCTGGATTGAAACGGAGGACATAGCCATCCACCTGGTAGAGGAAACTGTCCTGGCCACACCACCCGATATGCCACCGCCGCCGCCATTTTACGGCACCAATATTTACCGCAAAGACAGCAGCGGCTGGCGAATGATCGTCCACCAGAATGCACCGGCCCCTCCTCCGCCACCGCCGGAGTTTGTGATGCCTGAATAACCCCGCTATCGGTGTTTCAGGTGCCATGATTTACGAAGGGGGCGTGCGCTGTCATTCAGTTCAAGCGGAGGCCCACCCCATGCTGCGATGGAGCAACGCTAAGTTCTCACGGGTAACAATAACCAATCAAGGACTTCATCCTGCCCCCAGATCACCATGCCGGCCCATTCGATGAGGACATTCCTGGCAGCAAGATCAGTTGATTACTTTTTCAGCAAGGCATCAGCAGCCTTTTCAGCGGCCTCTTCTGCAGCTTCCTGAGCCTCGATAGCATTCCCCCGGGCATCTTCTGCAACCTCTTCCGCATCTTCTATGGCTTCCTCTGATGCTTCCAGCATGTCTTATGCGCCCACCTCAGCGGCATCCTCAGTCTCTTCCATAGCCTCTTTTATGTCTTCAGCCACATCCTCGGCAGCCGCTTGCGCCTCTTCAGCAGCCTCAGCCATGTCCTTCATCACATCGTCCGCTTTTTCCATGGCTGTTTCAGCCGTCGCGCTCTCTGTGAGTGTCTTTGAGTCATCCTTGTCGCCACATCCGGCAATAAGCAATACGGTACTGAACATCACAACTAACAGCTTCTTCATTACTGCACTCCTTGGTGTTTACTCACTATTAAAAAAGGGGGTTCTTTCTTTAATGTGGCCATTGATAAAGATCTTGTCTGGTACGTGCTTTCATGTTTGGCTTCCACCAGCAAACAGTGATTGATCCCTTCCCATGTGCCGGGTTGAATGCGGCTGATGGTGTTTTGTAAAACTGACTTCTTGGGAAACAAATGCCCTGGCAGGCGGGCGAATGCCTGAAAGGAGGCCGAGTCCGACAAATGAAAAGCCAGCTCCTGATAACTCAGTTGCCGGTATTGCTTGAGCAGCGCACAGCGCAGTACTGACTCAGCCGGCAAACCCTGGCGGCCCGTGTCATAGACATCTTTCAGGTGTAAATCCAACGCCACCCAGTCCAGTATCTCTCGATGCTGGTCGAGCCGGTTGGACATGGCTTTCAGTTCCTTGCCGATATCGTGATTTGAAAACAGATCGAATATACTGACTCGGTAAGGGGGTGCGTCGTGCTCAGGCAGCGTTTTACAGTGGGTGCGAGCCACAGCCGGAAATTCTGCTCCAGCAGGAAGCAATCGGAGCGTCCATTGGAATACAGATGATGAGACGAGCGCGTGTCTGTGCCCGCGCCGTATCTACGCCTTCAAGACCGATAATAAGCAACAAACTGTTATATCAACAAGTCAAGCCGGCATGCATAAACCTCTTGTACAAGTATAGGGAACTGCCTCTGTGCCCGTTTAATTTTCCATTTCAAGTGACTCGGCCTTATCATCCTTGACAACTTGTATCAGCTCAATAAGATAAAGACTCGGATCAAAACCAAGCAAACTCCGCTTTCTTACCCCCCCCTTGTGTGTGAGGTTCGGCGGGACATACAGCTCAAACTCTGCACCCTCTTCCATTTTCAACAACACTTCCCGCCAACTGGGCAGAACCTCTTTCATGCTGAAAGTCGATGGAACGCCGGTAGAATATGTTTCATCGAAGATCATTCCATCAAGTCTGGTAGCAACATAGGCAACCACAATCTTGTCAGAGAGCGTCGGCGACCTCCCGCTGCCTGGCCTGACAACCCGATACTGGACTCCGCTAGGCAGACTAATCATGCCTTCAATTCCGGCATTTTCCTCAAAGAAGGCCTTCGCGTCATAGCGCGTGGATTTCCGTACACCCTTGCGGTTTATCCTGCGGCCGAACTCATGCTCACTGCCAGTAAAAGCTGATTCGGACCCAGCCTCGTTGCTGGTAACCTTGGGAGACACGACTGGCCGCGATGATGCAGTTGTGCTGTTTGCCGAATCTGCATTAACCGTTGCCTTGGGGCCGGGGGATTCGGCAGACACGGTCATTTGCCGCTGGTTTTCCTGCCGCAGTTGTTGCAAGCTCAAGTAGCTATTCATGGAAACTGTCAACGCCCTTACTTCCTCGCTCATACTGGAGAGCAATGTGGCATTCCTCTGCTCACCACGCATCAGGACCGCACCTGCCACTATTCCCAGCAGTAACGTGCTCCCCGTAAACATGAGCATCCAGTTCATGCGCAAATCCTGTTTGCGGAACCGGTGATGCATATCCTGGCAGGTCTTCAGAAAACTCTGGCGATCGCTCTCCACTCTGTTTCCCAACACCTTTACAAGGTTCTCTGTTACTTCAAGGCGTTCACTGGTATTGGAAAGTTCTGTCCGCATCACCTGCACTTCCTCGGAAAGTGCCTGGTTTTCGCTGTTGATTGCAGAAATCCTGCGTTCGAGATCCTCCGGAATGGCCGCAAGGTGGTCGCCGGACCCATCTGGCTTTTCCGGCCTTGATAAAATTTTCCCCAAATACTGTCTCAGGGTGCGCAACGATTTAACCTTGTCATTCTCATATGGGCTACCAAGCTTCAGCTGTATGGCAATACCATCTTGAAGGAGTACTAGGGTTTATCTTCACCATCAGATTGAATAACGGATATGAGTTCGACCACGTAGAAATGCGGCTCATAGCCTGTTATTCCCCGCTTCCTGGTACCCCCCTTTTGTGCGAGCGCAGGAGGGATATACAGCTCCCACTGTCCCCCTTCCTTCATTTTCAGTAGGGCCTCTTTCAAACCCGGATAAAGCTCATCGACAATAAACGCAGCCGGTTCGGCTTCCCTGTAGGAACTGTCAAATTCCGTACCATCAGGCAGGAAGCCACGATAGTCGATGACAACCTTGTCTGCCGCAGTCGGTACCCTGCCATGGCCCTGCCTGAGTACTTTGTATTGCAGACCACTCGGCAGACTGATCACATTGGGCTGCCGGGAGTTTTCCTCGAAAAACATCTGCATCTCTTCCTTTGTCGGCCGAACGGAAATGCGGGCAGGCCGGTCACTGGAAGACACTTGCTCGGGTACCGGCATCTCGGGAACGCGAGTTACCTGCGGCTTTTTTTCCGGCAGGCCTGTATTTGTCTGTTCTTTATCGGCAGCCATTTTCTGCACTTCTTTGATCACCCGCCCCCCTGGCGATTCACTGGCCGTCACCGATGGATAGTCACCCGGTGATTCGTGCACGGTGTCGATCCGCTGCATCATCGATTCCTTGATGTCCTTGAGATTCCGGCTCACATCGGCCAGCAATGCTGCATTCTGCCTGTCATTACGAATCCCGGTCACACCCGCGAGAATGACCACTAGGAATGCAGGGACTGCCAGCATCATCACCCATTTCAGGCGTCGCTCCTGTGTGCTCGCCCGGTTACGGACTTCCTGAATTTCTGTCTGGTGTTCCCTGCCTTTATCCTCCAGTTGCCTGTCCAGCAAATTCACACGGGTTTCCGCACTATCCAGCCGGGCGGTCACCTCTGTCAGATTCTGACTTAGCGCTTCTACCTGTTGATGGGCGGCGTCACGGGCAGCCTCGATATCGATAATTCGCTCCTGGAGAGCTGCAAGCTGTTTTTCGTCCCTTGTCTTGATGTCTTGCAGTTCGCCATGAACTCCTTGAAACTCCAGCTGGAGTGACTGGTTTTCGTCCCTGACTACTGAGAGCTTGCGTTCCAGATCCCGTGCATGAGGCAATGCGAACAGTTTTCTCACTCTGTCCAGCGAGGATTGCCAGTATTGTTTAGGAGATAGCAATGGTTTAGCCTTGAGTAAATTAATTTACTTTGAGTGTTTTTTTATTTAGCTGTACCCGGATTGCCAAATTCAGATTCTCGGTGTCATGTTATGACCAGTGGTTGTATGGGTTGTTCTGATCACAGTGCATATTGGCGAACTTGGCGACAATTTTATGACTATCTGATTATGAACCCGGGATTTTATCCAAGTCAACCAATGATATCGGGCCTGAGTGGCCTTCATGAACAACCACTGGAATCCAGGTGTTTGGTTTGAAGCAGGTGCGTGCCAGGGTGTTTGGTTTGAAGCAGGTGCGTGCCAGTTTTACGCAGGCAGGAGAAGTCATAGCTGGCAGCAAACGTTTAAACCCAGACTGTTGCCGGTGTGAGGGCGGGCACCTGGCCGCGACGTTAGCCGGTGTTGCCGGCAAACCGGCTGAGGCAACCCGCTACATACTGGCACCTTTCACCGAATGCTTGAACTCGATGACATTATTCATACGTTGCCGAAGTTCCTCAGTAACTTCGGCAGCTGTGCTTTCATCCGGAACAACCTTCGGAGTGATCATCACAATCAACTCAGTACGGCGCACATCCTGACTGGTTGTACTGAATAGATTGCCGATCCAGGGCAGACTCATCAGGATCGGGATACCCGATTTCGTCTCATTCTCGCTCTCGAGAATCAATCCGCCCAACACGACCGTTTCACCACTCTGAACAATTACACTGCTGTTAACGGTACGTTGCGAGATCGCTACATTACCCCCACCGCCAACTGCGGGTTCGCTTCCTGGCAGGCTTACTTCCTGGCTGACATTCAGCGTTACCTGCCCACCGGCGTTAATCCTGGGTGTAACCGACAACAGGGTACCCGTGTCCCGGAACTGGACCTCACTCACGATCGGTGCATTCGGATCAACGGTACTCTGCGAACTGCGGACCGTAACCGGAATCTGGTCACCGACGCGGATAGTTCCTGTCTGGTTGTCGAGCACCATGATCTGTGGCGCCGAGAGGAACTTGACCTGAGTCTTGCTCTCCAGAAGGTCGACAAACAGCCTGGCTTTGCCATTATTCTTGAAAACCGCCAGGGCCAGACCATCACCGGCCGCCTGCTCCGGCACCGGCGCATTGAAACCTAAACTCAGATTTCCACTTTGCAGGTACCAGCGAACCCCGTAATCGAGTTCATTAGATAGCGTCACCTCGGCAATGGTGGCATCGATGAGTACCTGACGCGGCTTGCTGTCGAGTCTGCGTATTGCCGCCTCGATGGCGCGGTAGTCCTCGGCGCTAGCCATGATCAGGAGTGTATTGTTGTCTGTGTCGGCAATGATGCTGACAGTGCCCTGGCTTTGCAGAGAGACCCCGTCATCGGCGCCCGACACCGACGGTTTTGCTGTTTCTTGAGCTTTTGGCGATACCACCGATACCACATCCACGGGGTAATCGCCCCCGGCGCCAACCGCGCCAACCGGTGCCGGCAGGGAGGAAATATCCACACCCCGCTTGAAAACATTCACACCCTGTCCCGGCATGAACTGGGGTATCCCCGGATCGAAGGGCTTCTCCCGGCCTGTCACTGCCATACCGTACAACTGCTGCATCACGGAGGCGATTTTTTCTGCATTACCGTTCTTGAGGGGATAGACATACAGGCGGCTCCCCGGCGTGCCATCCATGCCCATATCGAATTGTTCGATGAGCTGACGCATCTCGGACATGTAATCCGGCTGTGTCGTGATGGCCATGACCGCATTCAGCCGCTGGACGGGAATCAGCCGTACCACTCCTGACAACATACCCATGCCGTCACCATCAATCACTTTCTGGAGTTCATCGACAATGGTGGCGGCATCGGCGTAGCGCAACGGGAACAGACCGAAGGAGACGCCCTTGAGCCAGGCAACGTCGAAGATCTTGACGGTCTCGATCATCTCATCAAGGCGATATTGTGGTCCGGAGAGAATCAACAGATTGCGCGCCGTATCGACTCTCAGGGCACTGCCCTGGGGGAGAAAGGGCTTGAGAATCTTCTCCATCTCGGTGGCCGCAATATGCCGGACAGGCACAATCTGTACACTGTAGCCCGTACCCTGCCTGGTCAGTTGATTGCCTACGCTCGGGGAACCCGCTTCCCCCTCGGCTCTTGCCAGAGGAACAACCTTGTAAATCCCCTGTCCCCTGACCAGGGCGGCACCATTCTGCTGCAGCACTGACTCCAGTAGCGGCAGCACCGCCTCTTTGCCGATGGGGTAGGTTGTGTGCATGGTTACTACACCGCTGACCTGCGGATCGATCAGGTAGTTCTCTTTCAGGATGTCTTCGAAGATGACCTGGATGAATTCCCTCAGGTCGGCTTCTTCGAAGTTCAGCGTTACATCACCCCTGGACTCCGCAATTCCGACAGAAGTCTGTGCGGGTTCGCCGCTGACAGAAGTTGGCACAGTCTCCGATATGGATGTCTCAACTGATTGCCTGATCTCCTCTGCAGAAGCACGATCTACCCATGAACCCGGGAAGTCCGCTTCCAATTCCGCCAGCATCGCCTCGGCAGCCGCCCGTGATTTGAAAAATCCCAGGCGCAGCCGGTACCAGGTTCTGCCACCTTTTTGGAACGGTGTGATATAGACCCGATGGGTACGATATACAGCATGTCCTGGCAAATCGCTGGCGGAATACGGTTCCAGCATTGAGACCAGATTGATGACATAGGGTTTGGATAAATCTGTCCAGGGATCCCCGCGCAGATTCGCCTCGACATCCCGTAACACCGAGTTATCCCTGAGGAATACACCGGTACCCATCTTGATACGCGGCTGGATCCCCGGTTCCGTGACGCGTGGTGAGGTCGAGGCTACCGCCTCCTGCTCCACCACAGGTCTGCGGTCGGCGGTTCCGTGTGTCGAGACCCGGGGGCTGTCAAACTCGGAGTTGTCGTTAGCCGGCGCTGTCCTTGCAGTCGACAGTGATTCATCGACAGGTTGGTTCGGGGGTGTTGTGGCACAGGAAGCCACCAGAAATGCCCCCAGTAACACTCCCGCATAGCGCGTTATGTCTTGTCTCATTTGGATTAAGAGTTCTATCTTTTGGGTAACACGCCAGTTACAGAGTCATGGTATTTTCACGCACTGTCGCCCCCTGCAACAATCCCTGTGCGTGTAAACCCGTCTATTCTAATTTATCCCCACCCTTAAACAAGTCTGGTCGTGAAGAAATCTGGACACCTGCTGATCAGGGGAACGTCATGCCAAATCTCAACTCTGCCCTTTTTGTCGACCAGTGACGCTATCACTGTAATTCGGTATCTGTGCTGTGAGCTACCGCCCCTTGCAGGAAAAATGAATCACGTCAGCAGAACCGGGTAAATAGACTGGTTCGAAAGTAGTTCACTTTGCTGCAAAAGCGCATTATAGTTGCATATCATGCATATAACCTAATAATAAATAAATATTTTCGGTGCGATATGGCCAATATGATTCCGCAGCACGCCGCACAGGAAGCCATACCGATGCCCGGTGGCCGTACCCGCAAGGCACTGGGCGGGTATCTGGTCGATGCAGGAAAATTAACGCTAGCCAATGTCGAGCGCGCCTGCCGCCTGCAGCACGAGCAGGCACAGTGGGAACCAATTGGCACCATCCTGATAAAGATTGGCCTCGTCTCCGAGCGGGATGTAGCAGAGTCCCTGTCCGCCCAGCTGGACCTTCCCCTCGCGGATCGCATGGACTTTCCCGACGAACTACCCATCGATACCCGCATTTCTCACAAATTCCTGAAGCATAGTCGAACACTGATTCTCGATGAGGAGGACGATCAGGTATCTGTGGCAATGGCTGATCCACTGGATCAGTATGTCAAGGAAGCGCTGGCACTCTTCACGGGCAAGCAGATTCGCCCCCGTGTGGGGATTGCCTCGGAGATCGACATTGGCCTGGAACAGCGTTACGACCTGAAGGGCGATAGCGATGATGCCTCGGGGATCGATGCGATCCAGTTTCTCGACGATGTCGAGCAACTGAAGGAACTCGCCAGTGAGGCGCCTGTCGTCAAATTGGTAAACCAGCTGATTCACCAGGCTGTCGAGTCGGGTGCCTCGGACATTCACATCGAACCCTTCGAGGGTATTCTCAAGGTGCGCTACCGCGTCGATGGACTGCTCAGGGAGGTTGATGCCCCGCCAACCCGTTCAACGGCAGCGGTCATTTCGCGCATCAAGATCATGGCTAATCTCGATATTGCCGAACGCCGCCTCTCCCAGGATGGCCGTTTCAAGGTACGTGTGCGCGGCAAGGAAATCGACCTCCGGGTCTCTACCGTACCGACCATGTATGGGGAAAGTGTGGTGCTGCGCCTCCTGCACCGTGACAATGTGGCGCTGGACTTCGGCCCGCTTGGCTTCAGTCGCGAACTCGAGCAGTTCATGTATGACATCCTTGCTCGGCCACACGGCATCCTGCTGGTCACCGGACCGACCGGCAGCGGAAAATCGACGACACTCTATGCGGCTCTCAAACATCTGAATACCCCGGAACGCAAGATCCTCACGGTGGAAGATCCCGTCGAGTACAATATCGAAGGAGTTAACCAAATGCAGGTCAAGCCGCAGATCGGACTGACCTTCGCCTCTGCCCTGCGTTCCATCGTTCGACAGGACCCCGATGTTATTATGATCGGTGAGATGCGCGACAAGGAAACGGCTGCAATTGCTGTGCAGTCTGCATTGACAGGGCACCTCGTGCTGTCGACATTGCACACCAATGACGCGGCCGGGAGCATCACCCGGTTGATGGATATGGGTATCGAGGACTACCTGTTGACCTCGACGGTCAATGCTATCCTCGCTCAACGCCTGGTGCGTTCACTGTGCCCGCATTGCCGTGAAGCCTATGCACCAATGGATGAGGTGGTTCTGCGCTGGGGACTGAAGCGCTTTACGCAAGATCAAACCATCACACTGTACCGTGAGGCAGGCTGCGAGCATTGCGGGCACAGCGGCTACAGCGGCCGGAGCGCCATCGTTGAACTGCTGGTCATGACCGAGACAATCAAGCAACTGATACTCAATCACAGCGATGCTGGTGAAATCAGCCGCGTGGCTGCCGAGGGCGGGATGCGAACCATGTTCGAGGATGGTCTGCGCAAGGTGGTGACAGGTGACACCACTATAGAAGAGGTGCTGCGGGTAACCCAGGAACAGTCACAGCTACAGATGACATCCCGGCAACACTCACCGGCAAAGTCTGCGGACGGAAAATCGGATGCTGAAAGGTTCGGGGTGACTGCAGTGCAAAAAAGAGGCCTGAAGGCATTATTAGCGGCTATGGCAACCGGCAGCAGGCGCTGTCTGACCACCTTGCTTCATTGGCCAGGAAGCGTAATGGCCTTCCTTGGGAAACTGTGGATGCGCAGGTAAGGTGCCTGTCTTTCAGTACAAGGCGGCCGCCGCAGATGGCAAGATCATCAACGGCACACTAAACGGCACCAGCCGGGAGCAGGTGATCGAACGCATTCAGGCCCTGGGGCAGGTACCCATCCGGGTGGATGAATCCATACAGGTGCCAGTCGCTAAAGGCTCGCGGCGGCACTTGCGCTCCCGCCGCATTTCGGATCAGGACATCGCAAACCTAACCCGCGAACTAGGTACCCTGTTGCGCGCCGGCCTGCCTCTTGAACGGGCCCTGGTCATAATGGCCAATCTCTCGGAAGGTGAGCGCCTCAAGCAAATGCTGGAAAATGTGCGCGAACAGATCAAGGGCGGTGCTACCCTGGCGGATGCCATGCAGGCACAGGAAGGTATATTTGATCGATTTTATATCAACCTGCTGCGCGCTGGTGAGTCCGGTGGTGCACTCGGTGTGGTCCTCGAACGTCTGGCGGAACACCTGGAACAGTCCAGGGAGATCCGCGAGACTCTGACCTCTGCCCTCATCTACCCCGCCATCCTGGTTTTTGTGGCACTGATATCGATCTTCATCCTGCTTGGCTACGTCGTCCCCCAGTTTAGCGAACTGTTCGAGGGCGCCGGCCAGATCCTGCCTCTGCCCACCCGCATTACTATTGCAGTCGGGGCGGCTCTGCAGAATTATGGCTGGCTGGGATTGCTGCTGATAGCAGGAGCTGTCTGGCTGGTGCGCTACCAGCTAAGCCAGCCCCGCAGCCGTTACCAATGGCATGCCCGGCTGCTCAAATTCCCACTGGTCGGAACCATTATCACCCGCATCGAGGTGGCGCGGTTCGCGCGCACACTCGGAACGCTGCTTCACAACGGGGTCCCGTTGCTGAAAGCCCTCGCCATCGTCAAGGATACGGTGGACAATCAGGTCATTGCGACCGGACTCGAACGGGTAGCCGGGAGTTTGAAGGAAGGCCAGAGTCTCGCCGGACCGCTGGCAGAAATGACACAGTTCCCACCTTTCGCAGTCCATATGATCCGCGTCGGTGAGGAGACCGGCCGCCTGGAGGAGATCCTTCTGCAAGTGGCAACAATCTATGAACGGGAAACACAGGTAAGCATCAAGCGGTCCCTGGCACTACTGGAACCTGTCCTGATCCTGGTGCTTGGCGTGATCATCGCCGCAGTGATTATTTCCATTCTGATGGCGATTCTTGGCATCAATCAACTGGTGATTTAACCATGGAGGAATTACAGGCAATGACTAAAAGAAAACTCTCTCGGCTATATGGTGAAAACGGCTTCACCCTCATCGAACTGCTGGTGGTGCTGGTTATCCTGGGACTGCTGGCCGGGCTTGTCGGTCCACAGGTATTGCGCTATCTGGGCGGCGCCAAGAGTGATACTGCAAGACTGCAGATCGAGGAACTGGGAGCTGGCCTGGATCTCTACCATCTGGAGACAGGCCGCTACCCAACCACCGAGGAGGGCCTTGGTGCCCTGGTTGAACAACCCGTCGGGGTCAACAACTGGAATGGGCCCTATCTCAAGAAAAAGACCGTTCCCAGGGATCCCTGGGGTAACGAATACTATTACAGGTCTCCGGGTGAACAAGGCATGTATGACCTCTACTCGCTGGGACAGGACAACATGGAGGCCGGCGAAGGAGAGGCAGCAGATATTGTAAGCTGGTGAATGTGAGTAGCAGACATTTCAGATTACAGAGTGGTTTTACGCTGCTGGAGATTCTGGTCGTTCTGGTTATCGCCACATTCATGTTTACCCTCATACCTCCCCTGTTCTCCGGGGCACTTCCTGGTGTCAAACTCAAGGGTGCTGCACGGGATCTGGCCGTGGTACTGCGCGACACGCGCAGCCAGGCCATCATCAGCAATACCGAGCAGACCCTGCACCTTGACATGGAGACACAGGTCTACCGTATCGGCAGCGGGAAACCTGCACTGCTACCCGATGGTATAAACATCACCATACAGCCTCATGCAGCAGAAACCGGCCTGGATACAACACAGCAATCCCTCAGCTTCTTTCCCGATGGCAGTTCCAGCGGTGGACAGATCATCCTGCAGGGTGAGAATCGATCCTATCGACTCGATGTGGACTGGCTGACGGGGAATATCCGCATCGAAGAGATCTCCATTGATGCCAGCTAGTCAACGGCAACAGGGATTCACCCTGATCGAAATCCTGGTCGCCTTCATGGTCCTGACCCTTGTCCTGACTGTCGTGTTCCGGATTTTTTCCGGGGGACTGCGCAATGTGGAGCTCTCCTCGGACTATACCCGGGCGGTGCTGCTAGCGGAGTCGCAACTGACAGCGGCCGGCATCACTGTACCCCTGGAAATTGGCGAGACCAGTGGTGAATGGGATGAACACTTTCACTGGCAGCGCATCATCGAAATATACCTGCCCTGGGAAGAGGAGAAGGAACTCTCCAGCGCGGTGCAGGGTTACCGGGTCACGGTGAACGTTGACTGGGAACAGGCCGGACAGCAGCGCCGGCTGTCCCTTGGCAGCATCCGACTGCGGAAGCTAGACAATGAAGAGGTAAAGAGTTGATGATGTCGTCCCCCCGTCCAGATCTGCTGCCCGCACCCTCCCCCCGCGGGAGAAGCGACGCGGGATTCACCCTGATCGAGGTTATCGTTGCCATGATGGTCCTGGCCATGATCATGACCGCGGCCTTTGGCGCCCTGCGCCTGGGTGACCGCAGTTGGGAGGCCGGTATGCAGCGTGCCGGTGAATCGGAGCAACTGCGCACGACAGTGACTCTATTGCGGCGGCAGTTCAACCAGATCCTGCCATTGGTCTGGACCGTGGACAATGAGCGTCGCATTGCATTCAATGGCGATCACACCCGGGTGCAATTCATTGCACCGGCACCGCAACACCACGGCGCAACGGGACTGTTCGAGTTTACACTCTCTGCGAAACCGCAAGAGGACAACACCCACCTGGTACTGAATTACACCCTGTACAATCCCGATCATACCAGTCTGGGACCACCTGCCGGCGGTCGAAAGGTGCTGCTGGCAGAAAAGCTGAAATCTGTTGAGCTGGACTATTTCGGGATCATGAAAGGGGATGACGCACCGGCATGGCATGCACAGTGGGATACCGAAGCGCAGACATATCCGGAACTAGTGCGCCTGCGGGTGGCAAGGGAGAGTGGCCTGCCACAATGGCCGGAACTGCTGCTGTCACTCCGCACGGGAGAAGCACAGTGATTTGGCAGGAGACAAGACCCGACCCGTTAGCGGTGTGTCGGCCTCCCATCTGCAGTAGCGGGATGACAGCTCTTCACGGGACATCCGGGATTTCGCTGCCACCATGGAACAGGCAGCGGGGTATTGCCCTGGTGCTGGTACTCTGGTTGCTGGTATTGCTGACAGTCATTGCCGCCAGCCATGCACGTAATATCCGCACCGAGACAAGGCTTGCCGCCAACCAGGTAGAGGCGGCCAGGGCACGGGCACTGGCCGAGGCCGGTATCAGCCATGCTATCCTGGAACTGTTCGTGCGTGACATGCAGGAGCGCTGGCAGGCTGATGGGAAGGTCTACCAACTCGATCTCGATGGCGGCACTGTCGCGGTTGCGATACGCGATACCAGCGGACTGATTGATCTCAACACCGTCGACGCCCCCTTGCTGGACAGGGTACTGGCAGCCATCGGGGTCGACGAGGTGAAGCGTGCCGGACTGATCGGCGCCACTCTTGACTGGCGGGACAAGGACAGCCTGAAACACGACAATGGCGCGGAGGATGATGATTACCGGCTGGCAGGAATACAATGGGGGGTACGCGACGACGCCTTCAGCAGCATCGAGGAATACCGTTATGTGCTGGGCATGACGAACGCTATCTTCGAGGAGTTGGCACCCTACCTCACCGTACATTCGAAGCACCTGGGGGTCAGTCTGGAATATGCCCCGCCCTGGCTGCTCGATGTGCTGGGTGAAACGGAAGACGTGTCTGCGGCCAGTTCGCCCACCACCGCCAGGGGCAGAAACGCAGGTCATCCCACCTATAAAATCAGTCTTTGGGCGACCACGAAGCAGGGTTCAACAGCGTCCCTCGATGTTGTCGTCAAGCTCAACCCGGTTGCCGATCAGGGGTACACGATCCTCTCCTGGCGGGCACCGTCATGGTCCGCACCGCCCGGGAAACCGGGTTAACTGGCAAATGCAAATGGAAGGCCCTTCATCAGCAAGCAGTCATCCTGTTCCGGGAACACCGGCAGAAGCACACCGCCGTCAGGCCCGGGAGGATGTATCATGGTGATTTCTGGAATAGGATATCAACATCGTTGCCCTGGAATTCGTAGTGGCTGACTGCTGACAGCATTTTCGATATGGACCTGAAAGGACCCGATCTCAACTTGAAATTCGCCCTGCCGCTGTGGCGCGAGCTGGGGTCTTTCTGGTCATGGTGGACCGGGGTGCTGCTCGGAATGCTACCCGGGGAGATACGCCGCAGAATCCTCCCCGGCGCGATTCGTCTCTATCTGGACTGGGAAGACGGGGAAGTCGTTGCCAGCATGGGTACGGCAGAATCACACCGGGAGGTCGCGCGGTATGCCACGCGGGCCGGGGCACAGGAACCGGATAAGGATCATCACTTCCGGATCGGGCGAGCCCGCAATATCGTGTTCTGTCTGCCGCGGGACAAGGTACTGCTCAAGCAGTTCACCCTCCCGCTTGCTGCAGAAGAAAATCTCCGTGAGGTACTGGGATTTGAATTGGACCGGGAGACTCCCTTTACGGCCGAGCAGGTCTATTACGACGCTATCGTGCTTGAGCGCAGACCAAGGGAACACACCCTTGCCCTGCAACTCATCCTGACACCGCGGCAAGCACTCGATGCAATGCTCGCACGCATTGGGAATCTGGGGTTCCAGCCCCAACAGGTGACCGTCCGGGACACGGTTGGAAATCCTCTCATCGCCAATCTGCTACCCCCGCAGGAACGCGGACGCAGTACGGACAAGGTGAAGTACATCAACCTCGCCCTGGGCACGGTGGCGCTGCTGCTGCTCATTGCGGTGGTCAGCCTGCCGCTGGTGCACAAGGCCCGGGTCATTCACACGCTCGAATCAGCCGTCGACATAGCAACCGAGAAGGCCGACCTGGCCAGTAAATTGCGTGAAAAAGTCGACCAACTGAACAAGGGGTCGCGCTTCCTGGTAGACAAGAAACAGTCCACCCCGCTGCGCGTCGGAACCGTCGCCGAACTCACCCGGATCCTGCCTGACGATACCTGGGTCACGCGGCTGGACATAAAGGGCTCAGAGGTGCAGATACAGGGGCAGTCCGCCTCGGCAGCAGCGCTGATTCCCCTGCTGGAATCCTCACCCGAGCTGCACAATGCACGCTTCCGCTCACCGGTGACCCAAACCCGGCATGCGAAAACGAAGGAACGCTTTCATCTCTCCGTTGAAACAGTGTCGGAGGCCGGCTCGTGATCCGGAACCTGAATGAACGCCAGCAGCGATTACTGGCACTGGCCATCCTGGTACTGCTGGTCGGGGTACTGGTAACTATCGCAGTACTGCCAGTATGGTCAGCAAACAGGCATTACAGTCAAACGATTACGGCCCTAGAGGGTCGGCTCGTACAACTGCAGCGGGCCGCGGCCATTGGCGCGAATCTGCAACCACAGTATCAGCAACTGAAGCGACTGCAGGCATCGGACCGGCATTACCTGAAAAGCTCCAGCGAGGCACTCGCTGCCGCCGAACTGCAGCGTCTGGTCAAGGGAACCGCACAGGCCAGCAAGGTGGAGGTATTGAGTATGCAGACGCTACCAACCATCCAGGAAGAGGATGTCCTGCGTTGTGCCCTGAAAGTGCTTATGCGGGGCGATCTGGTGAACATTGTCCAGATGTTCCACACCCTGGAAGCAGGAAACCCATTTCTGTTTCTCGACAATGTCTCGATACGTAATGTTATGGGCCGGCGAAAAAACATCCCCACAAATATCCCGCTGGATGCCGATTTTGAACTTTACGGTTACCTGAATCCGGAATCATGAAGCACATCACATTCGGCAACCGTCTGACTCTCTACCTGCTACTTAGCTGCGTGCTGCTTGCCGGAATCCTTAGCATCGAAAGCACCCACGCGCCGCGCCTGGAAGTCGATGCACTACTGGAACAGACACCGGCTCCTCCCGGCGAGGTTCAAATCAGCCAAACTCAATACATGCCCCCACCGATCAGAGCCTTCGATGAGATTCTCAAACGCCCCCTGTTCAACGAAAGTCGGCTACCGCCCCCTCCGCCAGAAAAAGTGGCTGCGACTTCCGCCCCGGTTGTGACACACATCCGCCTGAAACTTGAAGGGGTCGCCATCACACCTGAGGCCCGAATTGCGGTACTGCGCGACCTGACCACGCAGAAAATGCTGCACCTGGCGGAAGGCGCCAAGCACAATGGCTGGGAACTCGAGCGTCTGCACGCTGACAGGGCGCTGTTCAAACACAATCAGCAGACTGTAGAACTTGAGCTGGAACTCGAGGAAAGTGCCCCCGGAAAAAAGACGAGGAGTACTCGCAAGATACAAACAGGAACGAATAACCCGGCCGGCAAGCAATGAAAATATAGCGCTTCCGAAATATTAGCGGGCAAACCTGGCTGTAGCAAACGTGTATACACTTTGCTAAAGAGTAGTGCTATTCGGCCAAACCCTGTACTGAATAATTTGCGAACAACAACCTTCATTCATGCCCTGTTTTCCTCCTGGTCATTTCGACGAGAGTCAACGAAATGTCAGATACCCGTATGATGCATCCCGCGTCGTTGACTAAGACTCCTCCCAGCGTCCCCCAGCACTCATAGCTGTTGCTTCCATGCCATAAAAAAAACAGGTGCATAGATGCCTCTGATTCGTTCTGGGTGTGTGACAAGTCAAATAAAATAGCTTCTTATGTAACTAATTTGCGACGCAGAGACAACTTGTAACGCTAACACTCTGAAGTTCTTTTATTTAGTCTGCCAATGGGTGACAGGCTGGATCGGCGGCCTTTCACCAGCCAGCGACTGCTATTGCTGATATGAATGGATCGCCGATTATTTCCACATCCAGAGACCACCCTTCGGGATAAGTTCTGTATATTACGGTTGAGATACCTTCACTGCTTAACAAAACCCCTGGCGAGAGTAATACGCCAATAGAGGTTTTCACATAACTAAAAAGAATCGGAGGAGTGCATCATGATGGAATCGATTGTTTTCTTGCTGGGCTTGTCATTACCGGTATTGCTGATCGGTCTAAT
>Ga0316191_10000606_pt1 | contig 23584 bp, 22 predicted proteins | sample Eddworburr2cm_MG_FD_204928 | JGI IMG/M metagenome (GOLD analysis project Ga0316191, IMG submission 204928) | Coastal sediment microbial communities from Maine, United States - Eddy worm burrow 2 cm | ecosystem: Environmental > Aquatic > Marine > Coastal > Sediment | place: USA: Maine... | reverse complement strand
CACGTGCGCGAGGCGCGTTGAGGTCGCGCTCGATCATCTGCGAAACCACACGCAGCGACTCTGGTGCCACGCTGTCGAAGAGAGGAAGCGCATCGGTTGCAGGCTTGCCGTCAAACGCGTCGTAGAGAAGCGCATACGTGATCCTCCAAACCTCTCTCATCGCCAGATCGCCGCCCGCAAGCCGTACCGGCCGAAAGGTCGCAAGGCGCTCGAAACGACCCGCAAAACACAGGAGAAACTCGCCCCCCCAAGAGGTGCCGTCCTCGCCAAACCCCGTACCGTCGTACGCTACACCGAGTACCGGACCCTCCACCCCGTGCTCCGCCATTGCGCTGGCAACGTGCGCATGGTGATGTTGCACGCCGACTCGGACCACATCGTTTCGTGCATGTGCGTAGCGCGTCGACAGGTATCCCGGGTGGAGGTCATGAGCAATGACTTCCGGACGAATTGAAAGAATGGTTTGCATCCGCTCGACCGCGTCTTCAAAGAACTCGAGCGCCGCGACCGTTTCGAGGTCGCCGATGTGCGGGCCGAAGTATGCGGTATCCCCGAATGCAATGCAGAAGGTGTTCTTCAGATGAGCACCGCAGGCCAACACAGGGCGTGACACCGCCCTCGACAACTGGAAGGGCCGCGGCACGAAGCCTCGGGAACGGCGCATGATGGTTGGCACGCCTGCAATGACTCTCGCCACCGAATCGTCACATCGCATCGCGATGTCGCGGTCGTGGAACAAGATCGCATCCGCAATCCCGTCGAGCCGTCGCAGCGCCTCCTCATTGCCACGGCAGATCGGCTCATCAGAAACGTTTGCGGACGTCATGACTAGCGGGCGCCCGACCTTTGCCAGGAGTAAGTGGTGCAATGGCGTATAGGGCAAAAACAAGCCTAAAAATGGGGTGTCCGGGCTCACATCAGGCACCAGGCGCGTCTCCTCCCTGGCGCGCACGAGGACGATCGGCCGCTCTGGCGAGGCTAGCAGTGCCTCTTCCTCGGGCGTGACTTCTGCGACTGCACGCACAGCGTCGAGGTCAGCGACCATCACGCCAAACGGTTTTTCATCGCGATGCTTGCGTTCGCGGAGGAGTCGAACCGCAGTTGCATTGGTTGCGTCGCAAGCGAGATGAAAACCGCCCAGGCCTTTGACCGCCACTACCGCGCCGCGCTTCAAGAGTTGCACGGCGCTGTCGAGTGGGTCGGTGCCAGGAACAGCACCGCCATCGACCGCCGTGAGGCTCAGCTTCGGTCCGCACTTCGGGCACGCGTTGGGTTGAGCATGAAAGCGTCGGTCTTCGACGTCGCCATACTCCTGCTGGCACTCCGGACACATCTGGAATTGCGACATCGTCGTCGCAGGCCGGTCGTACGGAATGCCGGTCGCGATGGTGAATCGCGGGCCACAGGCTGTGCAGTTGGTGAACGCGTACTGGTAGCGTCGATCACTGGGGTCGAGGATCTCCGCCTGGCACTCCGCGCAGGTAGCGAGGTCCGGTGGAATGGACAGTGTCTTGTCGCCAACTGTGTCGCTCGATTCGATCACGAAACCATCCAAAGTCTCGTCGGCGATCCGCGCGCTGCGCAGGTCCAAGACTCGCGCCGATGAAGGCGTAGAAGCTTGTAATTCCTCGATAAACCGATCGAGTACATCGTCCGAGGCGAAAGCTTCGATCGTGACGCCGGCGGGCGCATTTCTCACCCTACCGACCACACCCATCCGCTTGGCGACGCGGTACACCCAGGGCCGAAACCCAACACCCTGCACCGTCCCTCGAATTTCGATTCGACGCCCCGCCATCACGGCCCGTCCTCAGCCACGCTGAGAACATATGCGACGACGTCCCACTTCTGCTCGCTGCTCATCGTTGGCCAGGCAGGCATCGATGTTCCGCGCTTGCCCTCGGTCAACACTTCGAACAAATGTAATGGCGTCGTGTCCGCCCGCCACTCCTTGTTGTGGAAATTAATCGGCTTGCCGGATAGGTTTTCGCTGCGCGCGCCCTTTCCATCGGCGCGCTCGCCATGGCAGAGCGCACACTTCTTCTTGAACAGCACCCGGCCGCGCCCTCGCGCGTCGTCGGAAGCGAGCCGTTCGACCGGAACTTCTAGCTTGCTGTAGTCGATCGTCGACGGAGTGTCCTCGGCGCTACACGCCGAGAGTGCGAGCGACATGAGCAGCGCTCCCATGGCTTTCATCGCGAATCTCCGATGAGCGGACCGGCGGGTAGCCCATGGCGGTAAGCTCCTCTACCACACGGTCGACGAGCTCGGGAATGCTTGCCTCCACGGCAGGCGTTCGCTCGACTCCAAGGTCGATCGACTCAGGCACGACACCGATCACCACTACGCGGTCGGGATAGCGGTCGAGTAGGCTGGCACCCGCGAGAAGGTCGGCGACCCCAATTTGGTGTGGAGAAAGCCGCTCGTAGACTGCCGGAGCCACCTCTTCGCCCTCGATTCGGACCTGCGTCCCCGGTGGGCCATCGGCCTTGATCGCGTCGACCAGAATCACCTGATCTGCGTTGTCGACTAGGGGAAGAAGTGAGAGCCCGAGCGTGCCGCCATCGAGGGCGAGCACGCCTTCGGGCATGTCGTACTCCCGAAGCAGCTTGTGGATGGCGGCAATGCCCGCACCGTCGTCCGTGCAGACGACGTTGCCGAGCCCCAAGACGAGGACCGGCGTGCGGTCAGTCATCCCGGTTGCGCCAGCTCTTCGGCAGGAACTTGTAGCCGCTGAATAGTGAGTCAATGAGCCCCATGCCCTCGACACGAGAGACGAGCATTGCGCTCCAGATGTGGTGAGCGACGAAGCCTAGGATGAACCACATCGCGATGTGATGAATCCAGCGCGCCATCTGCAGGCCGCCGAAGAGCGGGACCAGGAACTCCCACATCTGCATGTAGCCCACTGAGCTCACCGAGTAGAGAGCGAAGCCGGTGAAGATCATCGTGAGGTAGAGAAGGAACACCAGCACGTAGAAGGAGCCGGCCAGCGGGTTGTGACCCACGTTCATTGGCGGCTCTTTGGAGAGAAACATGTAGAACTTCAACATCCCGAGGACGTCACGCCTTCGTCGTGGGGTCATCGGCACGAACTGATGCCAGCGCGCGTAGTACGAACCCACAAACATCCAGGCAATGCGCGAAGCCACCGCAAGGGTGAAGATGATGGCCGTATAGAAGTGCACGGTCTTCATGTTGGCCATGACGAGTTGCTCACTCGCAGGGCCAGTTGGAATCAGATACGGCGTGCCGATGTAGATCCCAGTGATCGCGAGGATGAAAACCGACATCATGATGATCCAGTGGCTCATCCGGACGAGCAGGTCCCAGACGTAGACCCGCTCGATCCCATGGACATCGTGCTTCCTAGGGCTCACTTTCGGACGAGCCCCTCCCTTCACTGCGGCGCCTGCCGGCGGGGGAGTCATCGTGCCTTCACGCGAGTGATCTCGCGCCCTCCAGGTTCGACGACGTGCACGCCACAGGCCATGCATGGGTCGAAGGAGTGTATTGTTCTCAGGATCTCGAGTGGCTGCTCAGGATCGGCTACCGGGGTTCCTACCAGAGCTGCCTCATAGGGGCCGGGCACGTCGCCCGAATCCCGTGGCCCGGCGTTCCAGGTGCTCGGAACCACGCATTGGTAGCGTTCGATCTTGGCATTCTTGACGTGGACCCAGTGTCCGAGCGAGCCACGCGGTGCCTCGTGGAAACCGGCTCCCATGCAGTCGGCCGGCCAGCTCTCCGGCTCCCACTTGCTGTTGTCGTGGATCCGAAGCTCGCCCTTGCCCATGTTGTCGGCGAGCTCATCGACCCAGTCGCCGATCTTGTCGACCAGCAGCTGCGTTTCGATGCCTCGTGCCGCGACCCGGCCGAGTGTCGAGAACAAGGCCTCGGGACCCACTCCCAGCGTCTTCAGCACGTGGTTGACCAGGCCTTGCACCTGTTCGTGACCGCGAACGTAGTTGACCAACATCCGCGACAAAGGTCCGACCTCCATCGGCACGCCTTCGTAGCGGGGCGACTTCAGCCAAGAGTACTTCTTCGAGGTGTCCAGGCGCTCGTAGGGTGGCTGCGGCCCAGTGTAGTTCGGCTTGGTTTCGCCCTCGGACGGGTGAAGCGCTGCCTCTTCGCCGCCCGCGTAGTCGTACCAGGAGTGCGTGATCTGCTCGGTGATCTTCGACGGATCGAACTCTTCCACCTTCGAGATATCGCGCGCGCGAATGATGCCCGGCTTGATGTAGAGATCTGGCTTCGCCTCGTCGTCGAGCGGGTACTCGCCGTACACCATGTAGTTGCCTACGCCAGCGCCGTAGCCGGCCCAGTCCTTGTAGAACGAGGCGACCGCGAGCAGGTCCGGGATGTACACCTTGCTCACGAACTCTTGCGCGCCCGCGATGAGCTTCTTGAACTGAGCGATCGTGTGGATGTTCAGCGAAGCCTGCTTGTCGGGGTCGACCGGAGTCGCCATGCCGCCGACGAGGAAGCTCTGCAGGTGCGGGTTCTTGCCGCCGAGAATGGCGTGCATCTTGATGAACTCACGCTGCCACTCGAGCGCTTCGAGATAGTGCGCCACGGCCATGAGATTGGCTGCCGGCGGGAGCTTGTACGCCGAATGCCCCCAATATGCGTTGGCAAATGGCCCGAGTTGCCCTCGATCGACCAAGCCTTTGACGCGGTCCTGGATGCTCTTGAAGTACGTCGCGCTCGACTTCGGCCAGTCCGAAATCGACTGTGCGAGAGCCGCGGTCTCCTTTGGATCCGCGCTGAGGGCCGACACGATGTCGACCCAGTCGAGTGCGTGCAGGTGATAGAAGTGGATCACGTGGTCCTGGATGCACTGGGACGCGATGATCAGGTTGCGGAGGATCCGCGCATTGGGCGGAGGCTTTGCGCCGATCGCGTCTTCGACCGCTCGGATCGAAGCAATCGCATGCACCGTCGTGCAGACACCGCAGATACGCTGGGTAAACGCCCAGGCATCGCGCGGGTCGCGGCCTTGTAGAATGATCTCGATCCCGCGGAACATGGTCGACGAAGACCACGCGTCGGAGACTTGACCCTCGTTGATTTCCGCCTCGATGCGCAGGTGGCCTTCGATGCGGGTTACCGGGTCGACAACGATATGGGTCATTCTGCGCCTCCTTCATCGGTCCGCTCCGGCGGGCCCTCCGGTGCATGATCCGCACCCGTTCCAACGAGCTTCTTTCCGAGGTGTACCAAGGTGTGGGTTGCAAACGCAGTCGTGACACCGATGGTCGCCCAGAAGCCAACCTTATCGATGTCCGAGCCTTTGCCGAAACCGGGAAAGCCAGGGAGGTGCGAGTAGAAGGGCGTCATCTTGTCCCAGAAGTCTGGCTCTGCGCAGCCGATACAACCGTGGCCGCACGCGATCGGCCAGCTCGTGTTGTCGTTCCAGCCCACGTTCGGGCAGTTCTGGAACGACACGGGGCCCTTGCAGCCCATCTTGTAGAGGCACTGACCGTCGCGATGCGCTTCGTCGCCCCATTGCTCGACGTACTGGCCCGAGTCGTAATGAGCGCGCCGCTCGCAGTTGTCGTGAATCGACTTTCCGTATGCGAAAAGCGGGCGATTCAGCTTGTCGAGGGCGGGGAACCGTCCGTACGTCAGGAAGTAAACCAGCGTCGCGGTGAGGTTCTGCGCGTTCACCGGACAGGCCGACAGGTTGATCAAGGTCTTGATCCCTGGGACCGCATCGGAAACGCCGAGTGCGCCGGTCGGATTCGGCGAGGCTGCCGGGATTCCGCCAAACGAAGCGCAGGTGCCGACCGCAACCGTTGCCAGCGCGTTGCCGCAGACTTCGTTGGCCAACTGCATCGCCGACTTGCCGCCCACGGTGCAGTACGCGCCGTTTGCTCCGGTTGGGATCGAGCCCTCGACGACCGCGATATACGCGCCCTTCTGGTTCTCGACGACCGAGTGAAGGTTCGCCTCCGCTTGGTGACCGGCTGCTGCCATGATCACCTCGTGATAGTCGATCGAGATCAGATCGAGGATCACCTCCGCCGCGGTCGGCTTGCTAGCGCGCAGGAACGATTCGGTGTTGCCCGCGCAATCTTGGAAGTTGAGCCACACCAACGTTGGCTTGGGTTTGTTCTCGAGCGCGTCGGCGATCATTGCCGTCGCGCCTTTCGGCAAACCAAACATCACCGCCATCGCAGAGCAGAAGCCCATGAACTCGCGGCGTGATACGCCGCGCGCCTCTAGCTCACGCCGAAAGTCGCTTCCCGGTTCATCCATCGCATCCTCCTCGCTGTTCGAAAGCAAAGGTCGCGGGGGTCGTTTCTCAGCCTCCCGGTCGACCGGACTGTACCCCCGCAAAGCCTAGGAAAACAAGGTAATCGTCGCTGTTGAGAACCTTTTTCGATATGACGCGCGGTTCTTTCGCCTGCGGCGTTTCACGCGCAGGATTTGCGCGAAGCCTGCCACTTTCTCGACCCTGCAGCCCAGTCTGCAGTTAACATGGAGAGGCACATGTATCAGCTATCCGTACCGCCTGGCCGCTACCCGTTCTTCGAGATCGTACAGGGCTACATCGAGCAGGCTGCCGAGCTCACAGGACTTCCGGACCACGTGCAAGCGATCCTCGCGGAGCCGAAGAACGAGCTGATCGTGCATTTCCCGGTACGGATGGACAGCGGTGACACCCGCATGTTCAAGGGCTACCGCATTCAGCACAACAATGTGATGGGCCCATACAAGGGCGGCATGAGGTATCACGAGGAAGTCAGCCTCGATGAGCTCAAGGCGCTTGCAACTCAAATGACCTGGAAGTGCGCGCTGCTGGGCGTCCCGTTCGGCGGCGGCAAAGGCGGCATCAAGTTCAACCCGCGCGAGCACTCGAACGACGAGCTTCGACGCATCACAAGGCGATTTACCCACGCACTCGGTAGCAACATCGGCCCGGCACACGACATACCGGCACCGGACATGGGTACCAACTCCCAAACGATGGTCTGGATGATGGATACGTTCATCAACACCGGGCCGACCTACGAGAAGAATGACCAGCGGGCTGTTGTGACCGGAAAGACCATCAATTCGGGCGGGTCGGAGGGCCGGGAGGCCGCCACCGGTCAGGGCGTGGTGCACTGCATCAAGGAGTGGGCGAGGGAAGCGCGCTTCGACCTCGAAGGGGCGACCGCCATCGTTCAAGGGTTCGGCAACGTGGGCTCCAACGCGGCGCTGCTGCTTTCCAAGCTCGGGGTTTCCACGATCGCAACCGGAGATCACACGGGCTATGTGCGGAACGACGAAGGCTTCAATGCGCACAAGCTTCAGGACTACGTGCGTGTCAACGGGTCGATCGCGGGCTATCCACGCGGCGAGATGATCACGCGAGACGAGTTCTTCGAAACCAAGGCCGACTTGTTCATTCCGGCCGCTCTCGAGAACCAAGTCGGTGAAGAGGAAGCGATGAAGCTCGACGTTCGATTGATCGCAGAAGGTGCGAACGGACCGACGAATCCGGAGGGCGAGGCGGTCCTTGCAGATCGTGGCATCCCGGTCATTCCCGACATCTTGGCCAACTCCGGCGGTGTGACAGTCAGCTATTACGAGTGGGTCCAGAACCGGAACAGCGAGCATTGGGACGCTGAAGAAGTGCAGCGACGGCTGCTCCACATGATGCGTCGCGCGTATCAACGCACGATGTTCTATGCCGCAGAAAAGCAGGTCAATCCGCGGATTGCGGCGTACGCTCTGGCGCTCGAGAGCCTCTCCACCTCGTACGAAGAGCGGGGCATTTTTCCATAGATTATCTGGAAATTCTGGACTCGCGCCCGGCCGCCGAAAACCGCCAAACGCCTTGACAATTCGGGCCCGTAGAATCACTTCCATGAGTCATGGCTGCAGAGGCGGTGTTCGAGGGAGCGATCCCGGCTGAAGGCGTCGAGGACTTGCTCGGCGGCCTCGAAGAGATCGGCACGACCGGTGTCCTCGCGTTTCAGAGCACCTCAGGCTCCGGCGCGATTCGTCTCGTCCACGGCCAGGTTGTGGACGCTACGACCACCACCGAGGAAGAGCGAGCACTCGAGGTTTTGCTTTCGCTGCGTGACGGCGAGTTCGCGGTGTATCCAAAGCTCCCGCACCTGCCGGTCTCGCGAGGTACCGACACGACGCGCCGCGGCTCGCTGGCGGTGCATCCCCCGGCCGACTTGATGCGCTATTGCGAGAACGCAGGCCTCACGGGGCGGCTTCTTCTCGAGCTTCGTGGACGGCTTGCGATCGGATACTACGACAAGGGAGAGCTCAGCGACGTCAGCATCGACGGAGGGACGGCGGCCGACTTCGTCCTTGCGCTTGAGTGGACCGAAGGCACGTTTCGTGTCGACGCCGTGCCGCCGCCGCGGGAGACCTTGCCCGCATCACTTCGGGACAAGACGTCTCAGGCACCTCCGAAGAACCCAACCGAGCTTCCGCTCCTACAGGCTTTCGAAGAAGGCCTTGCGGCTCTCGGGCGCGCCGACGACACGCCGGTTTCGGGCCTCCGTCCGCGGTTGGAAGATGGAGACGAAGACGCCACGATCCGTATCATTCGCCGGCCCGGCGAGGACGATCCAGACGAGATGCCGAAGCTCTGGGATACCCTCGACTATTCTCCCTCCTCGTCAACGGAATCTGCTACAACTATCCGCGTGAAGTCGAAAGACGACGGCAGGCCGATTGGTTTTTGGCGCACACTCGGATGGGTGGGCGCAGTCTTCGTGGTGGTGGCTGGGTGCCTTTGGCTTCTCGCTTCGCTCCCGCCACTCGGGTAGTCTGGCCGTCGTGAGCCCGCGCTTGCGACCGAGTTGCCGGCTTCTAAGCCGAATCGCCTTTCTGCTCCGTATTGTATTCGCCTTCGCGACGGTATCTGCGTTCGCGGCTGTACCTGCCGTTGTGGACGCGCAGGGTTCCGATCCCAAGGGGGAGCCGTACCGCCCGGGTGATGTCGTCGCAGTCCCCGCGCCGGACGACGAGAGCGTCGACGACGAGGAGGAGTTCCGCGACCCGTACGGGGTAGCCAGCGACGGGCGCCAGGCTGATCAGATCTCGTCCCAGGTTCGCTACGTGCTCGAGGGAATCGTGGTCATCGGCAACAAGCGAACGAAGGCGCACACCGTTCGCAAGTTCATTCCATTGAAGCAGGGCGACTTCATGGATCCGGAGTCACCAGAGTTGGTGGCCACCGAGTGGCGACTGATGGGGACGGGCTGGTTCGACAGCGTCGACATCCGACTCGAGCGGGGTGCGGAGCACGGCTACGTGGTGCTCGTCGTCGAAGTCAAAGAACGCAACACGGTCGTGATCGAGCAGTTAGTCGCAGGCCTTTCTGAAGGTGTCGCCAACACGACGGATAGCGGTCGCACGCTCTTCCCCTGGCTTGGCTTCAAGATCACCGAAACCAACCTTGCTGGCCTCGGCATCCGGCTCTCAGGGACCGCGCTGCTGAGCGAGTTCCAGCAGGGCGGACGCCTGGATCTCCGGTACCCCAAACTGATCAAGAGTGAATACGGCATCCGGTTCGGAACGTTCTTCCTGAATGGTCGGGAGTTCTACGGAAACAACCCATTGGTGAGCGTGCCCTGCGGAGCGCCGACCTGTCCCGGCACGTCGATCGTGCCGAACGCGGTGGTTCGCTATCGACGCGGCGGCTTCATGGTGGGCACCGGGAAGGATTTCACCAGCAAGCTGCGGTACAGCCTCGATTGGGTTGGCGACATCGTCAGCGTCCTCGACATTCCCGAGGCGGCTAGTGAGCAGCGAGGCAACGAGACCGCGCCGATCGACTTCGCGATTCAAGACGGCCGGAGCTTCGCTTCCTCGCTACGGTTCGCGCTGGTCTTCGACAAGCGGGACGATCCGGGGCTCACCAAGGAGGGCGTGATCTTTCGCGGGGTCGTCACCGCCGGCACACGTTTCCTCGGCAGCGACTACGACTTCCTCCAGCTCGAAGCATGGGTGCGAAAGTGGTGGCGGCTCCCCTGGAACCACACGATCCGACTCGGTGCGTTTGGCGGCGCCGCCTTTGGCAACACGCCGTTCTTCTACCTCTTCCACATCTCCGACCTGACCGACCTGATCCCTTCGCGATTCCTCGAGATGCAGCTCGATGCACGTCCGGCACCGAATCTCCTGGGCACATCGATAGAGAACAACTACCTCGGTGAGCTCGCCTGGAGGATCGACATTGGTTACAACGTTCCCGTCTACGAACGAGTGCGCGACCGGGGCTTGCGTGAAGTCAATCTCTATACGCTGATCGGTCTGTACGGACTTGCCGACATTCGAGATCCGCGCACCGGCCTGATCGGATACACGGGATTTTCACGTTTTCCGATCGACCTCACCTTCGATATCGGGTTTCGATTCGATACTCGAGTCGGTGTTTTTCAAGTGGGCTTCTCGACGCTCGTGGGGTTCATCCCGCTGTGAAGTACTGGCTTGCAGCACTAGTCTTGCTGACGGCGAGCGCCGCGTACGCGCAGTCCCAATTGCCGCCTCGGGACGTCGGCGTCACCTGGTCGCGCGGCGCTCCAAAGGTGTCGTTTTCAGCCAAGGACCTCGCTGACGAGCGCGTGAGAGAAGAGCTCTCGAGCGGGTTGCGAAAGCGACTCGTCGTGAGTGTTGGATCGCACCTGAAGGGATCCAACTGGCGAATGTCGATGCGCCAGTTCGCCTGCGACGTGACTCTCGACCTCTGGGACGACGACTATCTCGTCCGAATCGGCAATCAGACCGAGCGCCTCAAAAGTCTCGAGCAGGTGCTCAACCGCTGTCTGTCGGTCGAGGGCTTGTTCGCCGGCGAACCCAAGAACTATGAGCCGCAGAAGGGGAAGGAGATGTACTTCGTCGTGAGGGCGGAGTTCAATCCAATCTCGAAGAAGCAGTGCAGCGAGCTGATTCGGCCGACTTCCGGCAATGATCCGGTCGGCCCAATCACCGTGAACATCGTTCGCCGCCGGATCTGCCGCGCCGAGCGCACCATCGAGTTCCGCAGCGAATACGTGAGGGTGCCCGAGTGAGCCGGTTCGAGCGAAAGATCCTATTCGCGATCGGCTTGTCGGTGTTTCTCGCCCTCGGAGGGAGCATTTTTCTCGCCCAGGGCGCCCTGCGTGAGGTCTACCGCGTCGGCGTGAACGAACGGTTCGGCGCAGAGCTGGTCCATGGCGTGGAGGCTCGCCGCGGACAGCTCATGGCGCTTCGGTCGGGGTCCGAGCAAGTCGCGGACGCCGTGGGCTGGGCGGTCGAGGCCGAGATGACGAAGCGCCGAAACACGTCGAGGCTCGAGAGCGTGTTGCAGGAGCTGGTGGAGCGATACGAGCTCGTGTACGGCATTCGCGTCACCGACGGCGAAGGTCAGGAGGTCGCGAGTGTATCTCGCGAGTCCGATCCGTCCGGCGCGCCCATGCGGACCACGACTCGTGACCGGCACGTCGAGGCCGGACGGACGAAGCTTCTGATCGCCGTGGAGGTAGCGGTTCCGGACGTGTACTTCGAACGTCTGCAGGAAGCGGGGGCGGCGTCGGAAGTGTACTCGCGGTTGCAGCGGCAGAGCGCCTCGGTGTCTGACGTCTACGTTTGGGTGTTCGGAGTCATGGTGTTTCTCGTGATCATCGTCGCATTCTTGATCGGTGCGATCGTGTCCCGCCGGGTGACGCGCCGGGTAACCGCGTTGGCGGAGGCATCTCGGCAAGTCGGTGCGGGGGACCTGACGGTGACCTTGCCAACGGGCGCGACCGACGAGGTCACGGAGCTCACGCAGGCGTTCAACGACATGGTTCGCGACCTGCGCGATTCCCGTACTCGCATCGAGTACCTGCAGCGCATCGGCGCCTGGCAGGACTTCGCGCGACGCCTGGCCCACGAGATCAAGAACCCGCTCACCCCGATCCAGCTTGCCGCCCAGGAGATGGGCGAGACCTACGACGGTGAAAACGAGGCCTATCGAAAGAAGCTCCAGCACGCGCGGGCGATCATCGAGGAGGAGGTTGCCACCCTGCGGCGGCTCGTCGGCGAGTTCAGCGCTTTTGCCAAGCTCCCTCGCGCAGATCTCTCGCCGTCCGACCTCTGCGATCTCATTCAGAGCATAGAAGATTCGGTTCCTGCGATCCTCGAGGACGTGGGCGGCGGCACCCCGGCTCCCGTCGAAGTACGTGTGAGTTGTGCAACGGAACCCATCCGCGTGCGTATGGACCCCATGATGCTCAAGCGCGGTGTCGACAACATCCTGCGAAATGCGATTCAGGCGGTCTACGAGGCGCACCCATCGAGTGGCGGCCGCGTCTTCGTTCGCGCCTACGCAACGGAGGCCGCCGGCTTCATCGAGGTTCGAGACAACGGTCCAGGCATCTCCAAGGAGAACTGGGATCGCGTTTTCGACCCCTACTACACGAGCAGGGCCGAGGGCACGGGCCTGGGGTTGGCGATCGTGAAGAAAGTGGTTCTCGAGCACGGGGGAGAAGTCAGGCTCGATCGCGCGCCCGAAGGCGGTGCGCGGTTTAGCATCGAGCTTCCCTTGATGGGGTCGCGATGACCGGGCCCGTTCCGAGCGAGCTGGTCAACAAGGAGCCGCGCAAATGGATTCATTGGCTCGTGACCGCGATGGTCTTTGTGGCGCTCTATGCATGGATGACCCGAGGCAATGCGTCGCCGCTGATGGGGGAGCTTGCGCCCGACCTGACCCTCACCATCGCGGCTGGCGGCGAGTCTGGAGGTCCGACCAAGGTCACCTTGTCGGAGATGGGCGGCCAGGTGGTCGTTCTCGACTTCTGGGCAAGCTGGTGCGGCGCGTGTCGGCGGACGACGCCGGTCCTCAACGACCTCAACGCAGAGTTCGCCGAGCAGGGTGTCGCGTTCTACGCGGTCAACGTCGAACCAATCGACAGGCAGCGCCTGCAGGCCGCCCACACGGCCTTCGGCACCGAGTTCCCCAGCCTTCATGATCGAGCCGGAACGGTTCAAAGACGATACGCGGTCAAGATGCTCCCGACGGTCATCATCGTGGGCCAAGACGGCATCGTTCGCTGGGCTTCTACCGGGGTTCCAAGCAAAATGCGCCTCCGCCGGGCGATTTCCGAAGCGCTGAATTAGCTGGAATCGGTCACGGTTGACGGGCTGGTGCCTCGCTGTTAGTTTCGCCGGCCGCGCGGGGCTGATGGTGAAGGTCCCCTGGGGGTGGAGGAAATTCCTTGGTTCAAGCGCTTCAGGGTCCCAGCTTAGAAGAGCGAGTCGCCCAGCTTCAGGAGCTGCTGGATTCGGCGAGTCCACAGGCACGCCAAGAGTATCAAGAGCGCTTCGACATCGCTTGGATCTATCACGACAGTGCGCTCGAGGGCGTCGTCTACTCGATGGACGAGCTCAGAGCGGCCATCTACGACGAGGTCGTTACCGATCCCGCGCTCATCCCGGTCTACGACGAGATTCGGAACCACATGGGCGCGATCGAGATGATTCGTGAGATGTCATCGCGGCGGCGCTTCACACCCAATCTCGAGGTGATCAAGAAGCTCTTCGCGCAGCTTGCTCCCGAGGAGCTCGAAGGGAAGGGCCCGCCGAAGTACCGCAAGGACATGCCGCTTCACCGGCTCTACTTCCACGAGATCTCGCAGCCGGACAAGATCAGCTACCGCATGCGTCAGCTCGTGCAGTGGCTGTCGGAACCCGAGACGAAGAAGACGATGCACCCCGTGCGCGTGGCGAGCAAAGTGCACTATCAGCTGCTGCACATATATCCGTTCCCGCGGCACAGCGGAAAGGTTGCCCGCCTGGTGATGAATCTCATTCTCATGCGAGCGGGATATCCGCCGGTGGTCATCCACGCGACCGAGCGGCAACGTTACTATGAGGCGCTTCGAAGCGGTGAGGATGCGACCGCCACTCTGGTGAACCAGGCGCTTGGCGCGGCGATCGAAACCGCGATTCAGTACTTCGAAGAAGCGAACTGAAGCTCTAGGAAGCGTCCCTGAAGAAGCGCGGCAGGGCAGAGATGACAGCAACATAGCGCGCTCCTGCCTTAAGTGTTTCACCCGCGTTTTCAGGGGTAATTCCTCCGATTGCCACCACCGGCCGAGACACGCTCTGGCAGACTTCCTCGAGGATCCGGAGACCGACGACCGGGTCCGGGTTCTCTTTGGTCTTCGTCGGAAACACGGGGCCAAATGCGATCAGGTCTGCACCGTCCTGGTCGGCCGCTTTGGCCTGCTCGAGCGTGTGAGTCGATACGCCGATCTGCATGTCCCCAACGACGCGCCGAGCGTCTTCGATCGAGAGGTCGTTCTGTCCGAGATGCAGGCCGTCGGCGCGAACGAGGCGCGCAAGGTCTGCCCGATCGTTGATGACGAACGGAACACCGGCGTGGGTGCACGCGGAGCGAATGCGCTTGGCTACCTCGAGAAACGCCGGATCGTCGAGCCGCTTCGCCCGAAGCTGTACAATCGCGCAGCCAGAGTTCAAAGCCTGGAATGTCAGCGCCAGTGGGTGGTCTGCAACAGCTGCGTCGATGATGGCGTAGAGGGAATCAATCAACCGGCTCATCCCCCGTCAACCTCCCGTACAGATCCGGACGGCGATCGCGAAAGAATCCCCAGTTTGCGCGGTAGCGGCGGAGGGCATCACGGTCGAATGTAGCGACGGCCACGCCTTCCTCCTGGCGACCGAGCTCGACCACCATGTCGCCTCGTTGATCGCAGACGAACGAGCTCCCGTAGAATGTCAGACCGCCCTCCGCTCCGATGCGATTCGCCGCGGCGACCGGCATTGCGTTGGCCACTGCATGTCCGACCATCGCCCGCTGCCACGGGGCCTTCGTATCGTCTTCCGGTGCCTCCGGCTCGCTCCCGATTGCAGTCGGGTAGAGCAAGATCTCCGCCCCCTGAAGAGCCATGCTCCGCGCTGCTTCCGGGAACCATTGATCCCAGCAAATGCCGGCCCCGATGCATCCGCAACGCGTCTTCCAGACCCGAAAACCCGTGTCCCCAGGCCGGAAGTAGAACTTCTCCTGGTACCCCGGACCGTCCGGGATGTGACTTTTTCGGTAGACCCCCAACGCTGTACCGTCGACGTCGATCGTCACGAGGCTGTTGTAATACGCTTGGCCTGCGCGTTCGAAGACCGACACCGGGAGAACCACGCCGAGATCTGCGGCGAGAGCTCGCATGCGCGCCACCGTGGGATGACCGTCGAGGGGAGCGGCCAGGTCGAACGCCGCCTCGTCTTCGGCCTGAGGAAAGTAGGGCCCCTCGAACAGCTCCGGAGTGAGGACAATTCGCGCGCCACGTTTCGCCGCCTCGCGGACCAACTCTTCGACGCGCGAGACGTTCTGTTCGCGCTCGCCGCGAAGGGCGCACTGAACGATGCCGATCGACAATGAAGATGAGGTCATGGTGCGGTGGGCTGAGCTTGCGTGACGCAGTGAAACGCTCCCCCTCCACATAGCAGGTCTGCGGCCGGCAAGCCGACGACCTCGCGTCCTGGAAACGCATTTGCGATCTCACCTAGAGCGGCGGCGTCTTCCGGGATCCCATAGACTGGGACGATCACAGCCTCATTGGCGATGTAGAAGTTGCAGTAGCTGGCGGGCAGAGGTGCCCCGTCGCGTGCTGCGACCCTACGAGGCGCTGTCAGATCGAGGACCGTGAAACCCCTTGCACGCAGATCTCGGCCAATCGATTCGAGCACCTTCTCATTCGGCGTTCCGGGGCTTGCCTTCATGCAAAGCACGGTGTTTGGCGCCGCAAAACGGGCGATCATATCGATATGCCCGTCGGTGTGATCGTGCTCCAAGCCACGGTCGAGCCAGACCAGGCACTCCATCGAAACCAAGGCGCCCAGGGCTTCCTCGAAGGCCTCGCGTGTCAGTCCGGGATTTCGGTTCTCGTTGAGCGTACATGATGCGGTCGTCAGGAAGGTTCCCTGGCCGTCGGACTCGAGTGCACCACCCTCCAAGACCAGGGGACACTCGAATCGCGTCGCGCCGAGCCGATTCGTCAGCCACTCGCTGACTTTGTCATCGAAGGCGATCTCGTACTTGCCGCCCCAGCCGTTGAAGTCGAAGCACAACGCACCGAGCGTGCCGTCTGCGGTATGTCCCATGAGCGGCGCCGTGTCGCGTACCCAGCAGTCTCCGTAGTCCGCGTTGACATAGCAAACGTTGCGCGACTCCCCGATCATAGAACGCGCGATTGCTTCGACTTTGTCGTTCTTCACGAGAAGCTGCACCGTTTCGTTCCCGGCTTCGGCTATCGTACGTGACAGCGTCGCCACGCAAGATTGCGCGTCGCGAAGATGGATCGGCCACTCTTCCTGCGAGTAAGGAAAGGCGAGCCAACAGCTCGTGTGCGGCTCCCACTCAGCCGGCAGCCGAAGTCGTTCGGTCACCGGCGGAATCTACCACGCGAATACCCGAGCTTCACTGAAGCGGGCGACCATGGCGTCCACGTGGTCGAGGACCGCGCGTCGACGTTGCTCGAGGCCGTCGAGCTGCTTTGCGTTCAGCACCGGAGCGAGCGGATCGCCTTGCAGACTTGCAGAATAGCGATCGATATCCAGGTTTCGGACCGCCTCGACCGTCGACCGCCGAAACCGCTGGAGCGCCTTCAATCGCGCCTCCATCAATCCTAGGCGCTGTTCCCCGAGCCAGAAGCCAGCTCCATTGTCCATGAAGATCAAGGGGCCGCCGGGTCCGCGAGATCGCACATTGGTGAAGTCGCCGCCCCAGCGATCGACGTTCTGGGTGAGGTAGTCGAAGACGATCAGATCGGAGAGCTCAGCCGGCCGCTCTTCGATGTCCGGCGCCTTGGCGATGGCCCGGCTTGGGTCGGTCGCTTCGCGGACACCAGGGCGGCGGTTGAGATCGGCTCGATAGTCCGCGGGTCGTTGATACGGTGTGATAGGGAGTGAGGTCTGGATCCGTACCCACCGCTCCCACTTGCGACCCATTCGAACGCGCTTCAGCGGCTCCGGGATCCACCAAATGAACGCGCCCTTCACCGTGCCGTCGGGCGCTATCCCGAGCTCAGACACACGCTCGTCACCGCCCGCTGCCTCTTCCAGCTCGCTCCAGCGAAACGTTCGACCCGTTGTCGGGGGGACCCGTTGCAGGCCGAGCTCGCGGTCCAGGTAGTATGCCGCCACCTCGGAGTACCAATGGGCCGCAGAGAAGGTCTGCTTCGGTTTGAAATAGCCGCTCGTTCCATCCGCGAGCTTGATCTTGAAGGCCAGGCTTCGACCGCCCCTCCCCTTCGTCACTTCGGAGATCTCAGCCGTCCGGAGCGCCTCGATCCGGTCGCTGTCGGGCTCCCCGAGGAACGCGGCGGCCTCTCCCTGCGAGGCGCTGAGTCCGGGCCAGAGCAGGGTCAGGACCAGCACGATCGGGACAGCACGCAGCACCCCGTGGAGCCTACTGCCAGACCCCCACAATCCCCAGTTTTGCGACAAAATCAGCCCATTGCGGGCGAGCCTACGCCGATTAGATCAACCTCCTGGCCGATCGATCGAGACCTGGCTGCTTCATAGATGGCGCGGGCCAGGGAAACGTCCTGGATGGCGAGGCCAGTCGAGTCGAATATGGTCGTGGTCCCGAGGTCCGGGCGGGGTTGCAAACCCGCAACGACCTCGCCCAGGGTGCCTGCGATTTCGTCCACGGAGAAGTCGCCGTCCGCGAGAGGCACGTTGATCTCGCCGCTTCCAGTCGCTTGATGGATGTCGTCGATGTACACCGCTGCTTCCTTGAGGGTCGCCGTGCACAGTTCCCGCTTACCTGGCGCGTCGGCGCCCATCGCGTTGATGTGGGCCCCCGGCTTGACCCAGTGCGCTTGAAGGAAGGGCGTCCGGGATGGTGTGGCCGTGCACACGATGTCTGCACCGGCAGCGTCTTCCAGGCTCACCACGCGCGCGCCCACCCGCTCTGCAAAGCGACGTGCGGTGGCATCGTTTCGGTCGTGCGCGAGACTCTCGAATCCGTCGAATACGACCTGGTGTGAACCATGGAGCGTGTAAGCCTGCGTTCCGCACCCGATGAAGCTGATCGTCCTCGGCGCCCTTTGCGCGAGATGCTTGGACGCGATCGCGCCCGCTGCTCCGGTGCGCAGTGCGGTGAGCAGCGTCCCGTCCATCACGGCGAGCGGGAAGGCGTTTGCAGGGTCGTTGAGCACGTAGACCGCCATGACTGTCGGTAACCCGTAACGTTTGCGATTGTGCGCGTGTACGTTGACCCACTTGATGCCCGCGGAGTCCCCTAGGCGCGCAGGCATGGCTCGAAAATCGCCGTCGTGGTCTTCGATCGGCAGGTAAACCTTGGGTGGCATGCTTGCCTCGCCACGACCGAATCCGGCGAACGCACCTTCCACAGCAGTCACGGCGAGCTCCATCGTCGTGACTTCCTTGACTTCAGACTGCGTCAAAACCAGCGTTTTCATGAGGTGACCCTCCTCCGAAATCCTTGTTCGCCGCTCGGCGCTTTCGGTATAGTCCGCCGAACCATGTCGACGCGACAACTCACAGTCCTCGGCGGTCATCCTACTGGACCAGCCGCCACCACCCGAAAAGATCGTTGGTGGGTCTCTCCATTGGCTACGCTGCTGGTCCTGACGCTCTTCTCGATCTACGTGACCTGGGCGGCGTTCCAGGGCGAGAACTACTACGCCAATCCATATCTCAGCCCGCTCTATTCGCCGGTGCTCTACACGGACCCTTCCGCGGTGGGGTCGGCCCCGCTCGCCCATGCCTGGCTGGGTGCATGGCCCAGCTGGTGGCCGAGCTTCCTGCCGGCGTCACCGGCGCTCCTCATTCTCTTCTTCCCAGGCGTCTTTCGTTTCACCTGTTACTACTATCGAAAGGCGTACTACCGAGCGTTCACGGGGTCGCCCCCCGCATGTGCGGTGAACCCAGTCACGAGCGGTACGTACCGGGGTGAGACCGCATGGCTCATCTTCCAGAATCTCCATCGGTACGCGCTCTACTTCGCCGTCGCGTACATCTTCATCCTCTACTACGACGCCTTTATTTCGCTCTTCCGGAACGGGGAATTCGGCATTGGCGTTGGTAGCGTCGTGCTGTTCCTGAATGCAACGTTTCTCGGGGGCTACACCTTTGGATGCCATGCGCTTCGGCACCTGGTTGGCGGTGGTTTCGACTGCATGTCCTGTGGGGAGGAGACGGTCCGATACGGCGCGTGGAAAAGGGTGAGCTGGCTCAACGCCCGGCATAACCGCTTCGCTTGGATGAGCCTCGTCTGGGTTGGATTCACTGACGTCTACGTCCGGATGGTCTCGATGGGCGTGATCACCGACCTCAACACTTGGACGAACTAGAGATCGATGAACGTCAGCGAGATTCAAACATTCGAACACGACGTCCTCGTCATCGGTGCAGGTGGCGCGGGCCTCCGCGCAGCCATCGAGTGCAGCGCACGCGGGCTCAACACTGGGGTCATCTCCAAGAGCTTGCTTGGTAAGGCCCACACGGTCATGGCCGAGGGCGGCATGGCCGCTTCGCTTGGCAACGTGGATCGGCGCGACAACTGGAAGATCCACTTTCGCGACACGATGCGCGGCGGGAAGTTCCTCAATCAATGGCGCATGGCGGAGCTCCACGCGAAGCAGGCACCCGAGCGCGTGCGCGAGCTCGAGGAGTGGGGCGCGGTGTTCGATCGCACCCCCGATGGGCTGATCAACCAGCGCAACTTCGGTGGTCATCGTTACCCCCGTCTCGCGCATGTCGGCGATCGCACGGGTCTCGAGCTCATTCGCACGCTTCAGGATCATGGGGTCCACCAGGGCATCCACTTCCACATGGAATGCACCGCCCTTCGGCTTCTCGTCGATGGGGGCCGAATTGCAGGAGTGGCAGGTTACTGGCGCGAAACAGGCAGATTTGTCCTATTTCGGACCTCGGCTGTGATCATGGCCACCGGTGGCGGTGGCAAGGCATGGAACGTGACCAGCAACTCTTGGGAGTACACCGGCGACGGCGCGGCCTTGGCATACGACGCCGGGGCAGAGCTCATGGATCTCGAGTTCACCCAGTTCCATCCGACCGGCATGGTCTGGCCGCCCTCGGTCCGGGGGACCTTAGTGACCGAAGGCGTTCGCGGGGACGGAGGCATCTTGCTCAACAACAAGGGCGAGCGCTTCATGTTCAACTACATCCCAAAGCGCTTTGCTCCCGAGACGGCCGACACGATCCTCGAGGCAGACAAGTGGCCCGACGATCCGAGCGCGCGACGTCCGCCCGAGCTTCTCACGCGCGACGTGGTTGCGCGCGCGATTCGAGCCGAGGTGCAGGCCGGTCGCGGCTCACCGCACGGCGGCGCATTTCTCGACATCGCATCGCGCCGGCCCGCAGAGTCGATTCGGCGCAAGCTGCCGTCGATGTACCACCAGTTCAAAGAGTTAGCAGAAGTCGACATCACCACGACGCCAATGGAGGTCGGTCCGACGCTTCACTACTTCATGGGTGGGATTCGAGTCGACGCGGACACGCAGCAGACCAATGTGCCTGGTCTATTTGCATGCGGGGAGTGTGCGGCGGGTTTGCACGGGGCGAACCGTCTCGGCGGCAACTCGCTCTCCGACCTCATCGTCTTCGGGCGCCTCGCCGGGCTTGGTGTCGCTTCTTACCTGTCCGATCTGGGCTCGACCCCCCGCGCCGATGACGCGCAGATCACCGCCTCTTTCCGAGAGGCGACCGACATTTTGAACCGGGAATCCGGTGAGAATCCCTATCTGATGCACGAGGCGCTCCAAGAGGTGATGAGTACCAATGTGGGCATCGTCCGGACCGGGGAAGAGCTCCAAACCGCGGTCGAGCAGCTCAATGCGTTGAAGGTCCGCGCGCAGAATCTGAAAGCTCCGGGGACCAGTCAGTACAACCCCGGTTGGCACGAGGCCCTATCGGTCAAGTCACTGTTGATCGTCGGTGAAGCGGTAGCGCGGGCCGCGTACATTCGTGAGGAGAGTCGTGGTGCGCACACGCGGCTCGACTTCGAAGGCGAGCGCGAAGAGTGTGCACGCTTCAACGTCGTCACCAAAAAGGGGCCGGGCGGCGAGATGCAAGTCGCGAAAGTAGAGCGCTCCGATCCACCCAAAGAGCTAGCGGCGATTGCCTACGCGACGCTCGAAGAGCTCGAGGGAGGCCAAGTAGAATGAGCACACGCACGTTCAAGGTTTGGCGCGGTGACGTACACGGCGGCGAGTTCAATCAGTATGACGCGGAGGTCGACGAGGGCATGGTCGTTCTCGATGTCTTGCATCGCATTCAGGCCCTCCAAGCCAACGACCTGGCGATCCGATGGAACTGCAAAGCCGGGAAGTGCGGCTCATGCAGCATGGAGATCAACGGCCAGCCGCGGCTCGCTTGCATGACGCGCATGAACAGCTTCGGGCCTGAGGAGGTCATCACGGTGCAGCCCCTGAAGGCGTTCCCGGTCATCAAAGATCTCACCTGTGATGTCTCGTGGAATTACGAGCAAAACAAGCGGATTGCGCCCTTCAAGCCCAAACCCCGTGGTCGGGACGGCGAGCACCGGATGTACCAGCAGGACGTGGACCGGGTGCAGGAGTTTCGAAAGTGCATCGAGTGCTTTCTCTGCCAGGACGTGTGCCACGTCGTGCGTGACCGCAACAGGAAGGACGCCTTCGTCGGCCCCCGCTTCATGATTCGTCTCGCCAGCTTGGAGATGCATCCGCTCGACGACGACGACCGTGTACCCGAGATCAAGAAGGAATACGGCTCGGGGATGTGCAACATCACGCGGTGCTGCACGGAAACCTGCCCGGAGCACATCAACATCACGGATAACGGCATCATTCCTCTCAAGGAGCGGGTCGTGGATCGATACTACGACCCGCTTGCGCGCTTGGCTCGGCTCTTTGCCGGGCGTAAGGTACGAACCAAGACACGTTCGGAGGAGCAGTCAAGATGACAGAACGTTTCGCTCTCAAACGCATTTCTCCCGACGCGATCGAGCACGCCGTCGAGCGGGCCGAGCACTACCGTTTGCTCAACGACCCAGAGCAAGCCGAGAGCATTTGTCTCGACATTCTGGCGGTCGACGACGGCAACGAATCGGCGCGTATCATCTTGGTCTTGTCGCTCACCGACCAGTTCCGTCGAAGTGTCGGCTCCCACGGAGTCCGTCGTGCGAAGGAACACGTTGGCAAGCTTTCGGGAGATTACGAGCGCGCATATTACTTGGGGCTCGTGGCGGAGCGCCAAGGCCGGGCGCACTTGCTGCACGGTGGGATGCAGCGCGCGTTCGCGTATGAGGGCCTGCACGAGGCGATGCAACACTACGAACAGGCGGATGCGCTCAAGCCCGCCGGGGTAGACGACGCGATCTTGAGGTGGAACGCGTGCGTGCGCACCATCGAGCGTGAGAGTCTGCAGCCGCGGCGCGACGAGCCCGAGCTGCCGCTCGAGTAGCTTGCAACGACGAGAAACCGGAGAATCACCATGTCGCCATCTGCTCTTGCACTGGTCGGTTACGTAGCGTGGATGCTGCTACTGGCCATCACGATCTTGCTTCTTCGAACAGCGCTCGTACTTGCGAAGAAGCGCGCTGCGAACTCGTTCTCCCCAAGCGGGGAGGAGGTCTCGCCGTTTGCCAACAGGCTGTGCCGCGCCCATGCCAACTGTTATGAGAACCTGCCGATCTTTGCCGCGCTCATCCTGCTCGCGCTGGTGACCGACAACGCGGGGATCACCGATTCGCTGGCTCGCTGGGCACTCGTGGCACGCGTGGCGCAGTCGACGGTGCACCTGATTTCGACGAGCGAACTGGCGGTGACGTTGCGAGCGACGTTCCATTCCGTGCAGTTGGGCATCGAGGCCTATTGGGTCGTTCAGCTGGGCCTCTTGGGCTTTAGCGCAATGGCCTAGGCTGACGGGGTCTTCAGTGGAAATCCCGGGAGCGGTGGGTTTGCTCAGCAAGGGCAACATCCGGCGCCCATAGTGACTTGGCGATCAGGTGAATGACGCCGTCCGCCCTCTGAATTTCGCCGCTCACACCGAGTAGGGCAGCGGTCTTGGCAAGCGCCGCATGGCGATCGAACACTTGCTTCCACACGACGACATTGACGAAGCCGGTTTCATCTTCGAGCGTGAAGAAGGTGACGCCGGATGCGGTGCCGGGACGCTGACGGCAGATCACCATGCCGACGTAGTCGAGCTCGTCTCCATGCGCGCGGCCGCGAATGAGAGTCGCTTCGGGAATACCCCGCGAACGTAAGGCGTGACGAAGGCCTCGCATGGGATGACCTCGAGTGCTGTGGTGACTCGAACGGTAGTCCCAGAGGACCTGGTCGTCGCTCGCCAACGACGCGAACGAAATCTGGCTCGACGAAGGTTCGAGCGGCAATGAATCCTGCACGAAGCGCGAGAGGCTGCGTACCTGCCAGATCGCATCACGTCGGTTGAGCCCAAAGCATTCGAAGGCGCCCGCCTCAGCCAGCGCATGCAGGGCCTTCTTGCCGAGTCGAGTTTGGCGAACGAAGGTTGCGAGGTTCGGGTATGGAGGTTCCGCGGATTCGAGACGCTCCCGCTCGATGACCCCGATCCCTTTCACGTACCGGAGCCCCATCCT
>Ga0316191_10000604_pt1 | contig 23586 bp, 25 predicted proteins | sample Eddworburr2cm_MG_FD_204928 | JGI IMG/M metagenome (GOLD analysis project Ga0316191, IMG submission 204928) | Coastal sediment microbial communities from Maine, United States - Eddy worm burrow 2 cm | ecosystem: Environmental > Aquatic > Marine > Coastal > Sediment | place: USA: Maine... | reverse complement strand
GCGGCGGGTGTGGTTGAGTCGCCGCCTCTCCGACGGAGTCGGAGAGGTTGCGCCTGCTGCGCAGGCGCCAGTCCGCCCCAGTGCGTGGGCGGAGTCCATATTGATGGGGCATTCGCGACGCGTTGAAGGGTGCCTGCGTTTCGCGGGCACCCCTCGTCTCTGTCTCTGTTGTTCTGTGGGCGGTTGCTAGCGGCGGCGGCTGACTCGACGTGCGGTACGGCGTCCTGTGCGTCGCACAACTCTGCGTGGTCTTGGCATGGTGCTTCCCTTTCTCCGGGGATTGTCTGTGAATCTGCGTCCTAGATAGCGTTCGCGAGCGCCTCGTACGCCTCGGCTTCATCGGCGGCCACAAGGCCGACGGCGATGAGGTCGATCGGGTCGATGAAGCCGTCGCTGCTTCGTACCCCGCCCGCAGCGGCGAAAGCGTCACGAAGCCCCACGGCCCACTGGTGCTCAACGAGCACGAGCGCCGCGGCGGAGTCGTTCGGGATCTCGTCGATGACGTCCCAGGCATCCTCGTCGGAGAACACCTCGAGCCCTTCGGCACCGGCCTCGGCGCCAAGAACCGCTCCGATCTCCAAGCCATCCTCGCCTTCGATCCCGAGGCCGACGAGCGCTCCGACGACGCTCCCGATCTCGATGGCCTCTTCCATGGTGAGATTGCTGAGATGCGCGATCTCGATCTCTCCGTCGGCGTCCTTGTGGACCCCCAATGCGTCAATCACTCGGATCGTGCCACCGTCTTTGAGGCGCTCGAGTTCGTCGATGATCTGACCGGGGAAGTCGGGACGATCAAAGCCGAGTACGAAGAGTTGAACTGGACCTATCGCCATGATGTCTCCATTCGGCAGCGTTGCAGAGAACGTGTGTGTCCGCCGCCTCATGCAAGCGTGCCGCCTGGCTCCTGATTGCGAGACGCCGCGAACTACAAGCGACCACACTCGCCTCTGTGGGCGCAAGGATGCGCGAGGAGAGCGATTCAGGTCTTGCTGGTAGCTGGCAGTTGGTAGCCGGCAGCTAGGAGCTATCCCGCCAACGCTTCATTGACCAGGCGGGCTACGAGGGAGCCGTCAAGGTCCTCACCGGATCGCATGACGGCACCGATGACCTGGCCGGTCATCTTCGGGTCGGTGGCACCGACGTCGGCGATCGCCTGGTCGACGAGGGCACGCGTTGCCGCCTCGTCCAGCTTCTGCGGCAGGAACGCCGACAGGTAGTCGATCTCGAAAGTGAGCTTGTCGGCTTGCTCACGACCACGCTCCCCCAGGCCCTCGTACTCGGTACGCGCCTTCGTCATCCGCTTGACGTAGGTGGCAATGGTCGCGAGGTAGAGATCGTCGTCGACCTCGCCGGAGAAACCGGGAGCGGCTTTGGCGACCGAGATCTCCGATTGGACCTGCCTGATCGCGTTGAGCGTCTGCCGGTCGCCGCCTTTCATGGCGGTCTTCTGGGCTGCGGCAAGCTGTTCCTGGATTGTCATCTGCTCCAACTCCGGTGGCTTGGTTTGGAAGGCTACCGGGTCCAAAGACCCTTATTTACAAATCGTTTGCGTCCTTCCAGGTCGTGGCAATACACTATGTCTCACCCCGTCGACATATGTTCGTATGACCGGGCACCTTGTGAAGTATTTCACATTCACGAGGACATATCGGAATCCGCTTCGAGGAGAAACCACCGTGCTAACCGTCACCGACTGGCGAGAACTGGCCGCTTGTCGCGACTCTGATCCAGACCTGTTCTTCCCCATCGGAACGACGGGTCCCGCCACCGACATGATCCGCCAGTCGGTGGCCATCTGCTCGGCCTGCTCCATGCAGGAAGAATGCCTCCAGTACGCCCTGGAAACGAACCAGGAAGCCGGCGTCTGGGGTGCCTACCCCGAAGACGATCGCCGTCGCCTCCGGAAGCGCTGGCTGGCCGAGCGGCGCCGCCAACGCCAGGCAGCGAGCTAGACCCTCTCGAAGCGCCCTCTGGGTCCAATCGGACCCGCCGATCGTGCCAACTAGGACTCCACCGAGAACCCTACGTCGCGCCTCATTGCCGCCTCGATCTCCACGAACGCGACCTTCTCCAGGACGATGCCGTGCCGGTGACCTCGCGTGTCGGGGATCCAGAGAAGCGCCGCCCCGCTGTTGAGTGCCGCTTCGAACTCGTTCGCGATGTTGTGACCGGGTTCGACTTCGATTTCGAGTTCGCGCGTCGCTGCCATCCCGAATCGGACCTTGACGGTCTCGTTGATCATCTTGCTCATTTCCCCATGTCTCCTCAGTAGCCCTGTTCTCGTTGATCAGTTGTTGACGATGAGTTCCGGGTGACTCCGGGCCATCGGCTTGCGATCCTCGACCGCTTGCGCGAGGCGAGCGAATGCCGCAACAGCTTCGCCGTCGGGATCGACGGCCACGGCCGGGAGTCCACGATCCGCACCCTCCCGAACAGCAGGAACCAACGGCACCTGTACGAGGAGGTCGGTCGAGAGGTACTCGGCCAGGCTGGCACCGCCGCCCTCCCCGAAAATGGTGTAGCGCTTTCCATCGTCGCCGGTGAACCACGCCATATTCTCGACGATACCGAGGACTTCCTGGTTGACCTTCTCGGCCATCAGACCGGCCTTGACCGCCACGCGACCCGCGGTCGGCTGCGGCGTCGTAACCACGATGGTCTCTGACCGGGGCAGGAACTGGCTCAGCGATATAGCCACGTCACCGGTGCCCGGCGGCATATCGATGAGCAGGAAGTCCGGGTCGTCCCAGAGCACGTCGACGAGGAACTGTTCGAGGGCCTTGTGCAGCATCGGGCCGCGCCAGATGACCGCCTGGTCGGGGGCAATGAAGAAGTCCATCGACATCACCGCCACGCCGTAGGCCTCCGGCGGGATGAGCATCTCGTCGATGACAACGGGCTGGCGATCGATGCCGAGCATCTTCGGAATCGAGTAGCCCCACACGTCGGCATCGATCAGTCCGACCCGGTTCCCCCTGGCGGCGAGCGCAACAGCGAGGTTGGCGGCAACCGAGGACTTGCCGACACCGCCCTTGCCTGACGAGATACCAATCACCCGGGTCTTCGACCCGGCCTTCCCGATGGTGACCTCGCGCGTCGGCTCACCACGAACCGTCTCAACGACACCGGCCCGATCTTCGTCACTCATGGTGCCGAAATCGACGCTCACACCGGTCACCCCTTCGACCGTCATCGCAGCGGCCGTGACATCGGCCGTGATCTTGTCCTTCAACGGACAGCCGGGAACCGTGAGAGCGATCGTTGCGTGGACGCTGTTGTCGGGCCCGATCATCACATCGCGGAGCATCCCCAACTCTTCCAGGCTTCGATGCAATTCGGGGTCCTGGACCGCACCGATGGCGGCCCGAAGCGCGTCAACATCAACCACGAACAACTCCTATCGAGATAGTGGATAGAAACTATAGTGAGGACCGGTCATCCAGAATCTCAACGGGAACGGCATGGACACCGAAGCATTCGACCAACAGGTATCGGATCTCGCCGCCACACTTGGCGACGCGACTCGGCGCGGCATCTACGTCACCGTTCGGGAATCCCTGGAACCGCTCACCGCCTCCCAGATCGCCGTGCTGTTCGATATTCACTCGAACGTGGCCCGCCACCATCTCGACCGACTCGTCGCAGACGGCTACCTCCAGGTGACCCGAAAACGACCGGCGGGACGCACGGGTCCGGGTGCGGGTCGGCCTGCGAAGCACTACGAGCCGACCCGGAAGAACGTCTCCGTCCAGTTCCCCGCACGCCGCTACGACCTCCTCACCGAACTCCTCCTCCGCGTCATCGAGCGGGTGGCACCCGACAATGCTGCGGAGATCGCGGAGGAGATCGGTCGGGAGTACGGCCGCGAACTCGCCGCAGAGATCGGATTCCCGGACCAGTCTGGCTACGAGGTCGCCACAATCGCCGTCGCCAAGGCGCTCGTTGGTGTCGGCTTCGAGGTCGAGGCCCATCCGGGCGAGCACCAACTCGTCACCCGCTTCTGTCCCTTCGGGGAATCGGCGAAGAACCACCCCGCCATCGTCTGCCAGTTGGACCAGGGTCTCGTGTCCGGTCTCCTCGAAGGCACCGCCCAGATCCCCGTAGCCATCGTCAACCCACACGGGAATGCCGAAGGCGACTGTGTGACGACGTTCGAGTAGCGGAGGAGCGGAGTAGCACCTTGTTCGCCTCTCCCACGGAGTGGGGGAGGCGCGAGCACCGGCCGCTAGGCCGGAGCGCAGCGGAGGGGGCTTTGGGGCCCTGGATCGCGCAGATGAGGTCGACCACGAAACCTGAAGGGCCCCGACGAACGCGTCGATCTCGGGCTGCGACGTCAGGCGCACCAACGCCAATTCGGACCATTGGGCGTCGTTGAAGCGGTTCCCGTCTTGGGTACGAACGCGGGCATGACGGGTCCAGGACCAGAGGATCGCGTTGTTCTCGGGCTTCAGATCGACGACGTTCAGCCAACCTTCCTCGTACCCGTTCCAGAGTTGCTCACTACGGACGCCCGACGAAGCGTTCGGTCCACGACGCGCCGCGTCGTCTCGGCGCGCGGTAGATCAAGCCACACCACCGTGTCGGCTCGTAGCCAGACGAGATCGGCGATTCCCCGGCTGGTGGGACACCGAATCCAGTTCGAGGTGCGGGATCCCGAGGGCGGACGACATGGCTCGCGCCGTCGTCGTCTTCCCCGAACCCGAACTGCCGACCACAGCGATGCGTTGCATGGGACGACTCTCACCGACCTGTGACCGGTAAGGTCGCCGCATGGGTTGGATCGACACCATCGACGACAACGAGTGGGGCGGCGACCTCGGCGGGATGCGGGGACGGGTAGCCGATCCGAAGACCGGGAAGGTCGATCACATCATGTCGATCCACTCGCTGAACCCCCAGTCGCTCGCGGCGCACGACGCGTTGTACCGATCGGCGATGAGCGGAACGGCGACGCTGCGCACGGTCGACCGCGAGATGATCGCCCTCGTCGTCAGTTCGATCAACGAGTGCCACTACTGACTGACCCACCATCGGCGCGGTCTGCGCCGACTCCTCAAGGACGACGACCTCCTTGCCGCAATCGAGGATGACTGGGCGACGGCAGGACTCGACGAGCGACGGACCGCGATGCTGGGCTTCGCAGCGCGTCTCACCCGGTCGCCCGCAGAGATGAGGCCGGACGACATCGGGGCCCTCCGGACCGTCGGTTTCTCCGACCGTGATGTGCTCGACATCGTGGAGGTGACCGCCTACTACGCGTATGTCAACCGGATCGCGGACGGTCTCGGTGTGACGCCAGAACCGTGGATCTCCGATGACTGATCCGGTGCAGCAGGCGCAGCAGATCCACGCGAGCCTCCCGGTCATCGATGGGCACAACGATCTTCCGTGGGCGCTGCGGGTCCGGGCCGGATCGGACATCGACAAGGCCGATCCGTGTGTCGCCCTCGACGGATACCACACGGATGTTCCCCGCCTCGCTAAGGGCGGCGTCGGTGCGCTGTTCTGGTCGGTCTTCGTCCCGGCTTGGGATCCAACTCCGTTTCTCACGACGATTGAGCAGGTCGACCTGGTCCATCGCGTCACCGACCGATGCGATCGACTGGCCTCAGCTGACTCGGCGACCGACGTTGGCACCGCCCGGAGCCGCGGGCTCACGGCGTCGCTCATGGGGGCGGAAGGCGGCCACTCGATCGAGAACTCCCTGCCGGCGCTCCGGACGCTTCGGCGCCTCGGTGTCCGCTACATGACGCTCACACACGCCGACACCCTCGACTGGGCCGACTCCGCCACCGACGAACCGCGCCACGGCGGCCTGACCGCATTCGGCGAGGATGTTGTGCGCGAGATGAACCGCATCGGCATGATCATCGACATCTCACACGTCTCCGCCGACACGATGCGCCACGCCCTCGCTGTGACGGATCGACCGCTGCTGGCATCCCACTCGAGTGCCTTCTCGATCGCACCGCATCCGCGCAACGTCCCAGACGACGTTCTCGAGTTGGTCCGAGACAACGACGGCGTCGTGATGGTCAACTTCTACCCACCGTTCGTGGACAAGGCGGCCGCCGAGCAGTCCCTCGGCCGCTTCGCCGTGGCTCGCGAATTGATGGCGACGCTGGGCGACGACCGGGCGGTCGAAGCCGAGCTCGAGCGGATGCTCGAAGCCGACCCGTATCCGGATGTCACCGTCTCCGATGTCGTCGACCACATCGAGCACATCGCGGGAATCGCAGGCGTCGGACACGTCGGAATCGGCTCCGACTACGACGGCGTCGACGCGATGCCGCTCGGCCTCGAAGATGTCAGCACCTACCCCGCCATCACCGTCGAACTCCTGACCCGTGGCTGGCCAGAGCCCGACATCCGCGCGGTCCTGGGCGAGAACGCGTTGCGCGTCCTCGCCGCGAACGACGCTGGCTGAGTAGCCGAGTAGCGACCGTCGACTGGCGACTGGCGACTGGCGACGCCTACCTGGTAGCGCTTCTCAGCTCTGCTTTGTTCGCATCTTCGCGAGAGCGGCGTGGGCGGCGTTGATCAGGGGGTGGACGGTTGGGGCTGGACCCAACAGGGGGTGGGTCGCGATCTGCATCATGTCGAGTTCCCGCACCGTCGTCTTCTTCTGAATTGCGACCGCAATCACGTTGATCAACTCGCCGACCGACGGACCGCCGGACGCCTGACCGCCGAGAAGGATCCCCGACTGATCAGCAAAGACCAGTTTCACCTTCATCGGCATCGCACCGGGCAGGACTCCCGGATGTCGATCCGGCGCCTCGGCGGTGGCACACACGTACCGGAAGCCCTCTGCCTCCGACGCGCGGCAGGTCATGCCGGCGCTCGCGTATGAGACACCGTTGATCTGAGTTGAGAACGCAGCGATCGTTCCCGGGATCTGCCGGAGCACCCGTATCCCGAACAGGTTCGTCCCAGCGACCCTCGCTTCCGCCGTCGCCGTCGAGGCGAGCCAGACCGGTACGGCCTTGCGAGTGAAGAAGTCACGCTTCTCGGCGCAGTCGCCGACGGCGAAGACTCCATCGGCGCTGGTTCGCATGTAGTCATCCACCCAGATCGACCCGTTGCCGGCAAGACGCAGACCGCCCCTCACCGCCAGGTCAACCGCCGGCTTGGCACCGATACTCACCAGCACCGCATCAGCAGCAAGTCTGTCGCCGGTATCGAGAACGACAGAATCCACCGGACCGTCGCCTTCGATGGCCGCCACGCCAACTCCCGTGTGCACGATCACGCCTTTGGCTTCGAGACGCTCTCGCACGTCCTGACAGAACTCAGCATCGAACGCAGCCGGCAGGAGATCGGGCATCAACTCCACGAGGTGGACTTGGAGGTCGTCCATGTCCCCGAGTTCATCCGCGAACTCCGCCCCGATGAACCCGCCGCCGACAATCACAACGTCACGGGACTTCTGGAACGTCTCTCGGAGGGCAACCGTGTCCTTCATGCTCTTGCGGACTGTGTACACACCATCCCGGTCGATGCCGGGAATGGGCGGCAGCACAGCGTCGGTTCCGGTGGCCAGGACCAGCTTGTCGAATGTGTAGGTCTCGCCGCTTCCGGTGGTGAGCGTCCGGGCCTCCGTATCGAGGTCGACCACCTTGTCGACGACGATGTCGACCCCGGCTTTTTCGAGCGGCAAATTGCCCATGATGTTGTTGGTGGGGTCATCCATGGTGTCGACCATGTAGGGGATGGCGCACGGGATCACGCCGTCGCCGATCTCCTTGATGAGGCACACGGCCTTGTCGGGATACACACTCTTGGCGGTCACGGCCGTGATCAGGCCTGCGGGTCCTCCACCGACTACGACTACGTCCTTGTACATGTCACGTTCCTTCCTGGCGCGTTGACCGAATCGATGGCTCGCTTGGATCGGAGCCATGGGGCCACGCTGCTGCGTTGAAGGACCCCTCGATCGCGGTCATCTCGCCGCTCAGGCTACGACGCCGGATCGAGGGTCAATCCGTGCTGTGCTTGGACTAGGGGCCTTCGGCCCGGGTTATGTCAGCTTGCCATGTCGCGGAGGACCATGTGCAGGATCCCGCCGTGGCGGAGGTAGTCGACCTCGATGGGCGTGTCGCAACGAGCGGTGGTCGTGAATGTGACCGATGTGCCATCGGCCTTCGTGGCGGTCACCTCCACAGACTGACGCGGCGTCAAGGTGTCGTCGACATCGAATGAGAAGATCTCGGTCCCGTCGAGTCCAAGTTGCTCGGCGCTCTCTCCATCAGCGTAGGTCAGCGGGAGTACCCCCATCATCACCAGGTTCGAACGGTGGATCCGCTCGTAGCTCTCGGCGATCACAGCCTTGACGCCGAGGAGGAATGTCCCCTTCGCTGCCCAGTCCCGTGACGAACCCATGCCGTAGTCCTTGCCGGCAAGGACGACAAGCGGAACGCCTTCAGCCTGGTAGTGCATCGACGCGTCATAGACGGGCTTGACCTCACCGTCGAGGAAGTCGAGCGTCCATCCGCCCTCGGTCCCAGGAGCGAGCTGATTGCGAACCCGAACGTTCGCGAACGTGCCCCGTGTCATCACACGGTCATTGCCGCGACGAGACCCGTAGCTGTTGAACATCGCCGGCTCGACGCCCTGGTCGATCAGGTAGCGGCCGGCAGGTGTATCGACGGCAATGGCGCCCGCAGGGCTGATGTGGTCGGTCGTGACCGAATCGCCCAGCTTCAGCAGCACCCGGGCATCATCGATGGGAACGATCGGCTTCGGCTCCGGCGCAAGATCGACGAAGAACGGTGGTTCCTGCACGTACGTCGAGTCGGGATCCCACGCGTAGATCTCGCCGACTTCCGTGTTGACGTCCTGCCACTCTGCAGACCCATCGAAGACGGCCCCGTATTCGGTGATGAACTGCTCACGATTGACCGACGCGGCGACGACCTCCGCGACCTCTGCCTGGGTTGGCCAGATGTCGGCGAGGTAGACGTCGTTGCCACCCTGGTCCGTGCCGAGAGGTTCAGTCGAGAGGTCGATGTCGACCGTCCCGGCGATTGCGTACGCCACAACGAGTGGCGGGGACGCGAGGTAGTTGGCGCGAACGTGAGGGCTGATGCGACCCTCGAAATTGCGGTTGCCGGAAAGCACCGAGGTCACAACCAGGTTGGCTTCCTCGACGCCGGCAGCGACCGGAGCCGGGAGCGGACCCGAGTTCCCGATGCAGGTCGTGCAGCCGTATCCGACGATCCAGAACCCGACGGCCTCGAGGTCCCCGAGCAGGTCGGCTGCGACCAGGTAGTCCGTGACGACCTTGGAGCCCGGCGCCAGCGATGTCTTCACCCACGGCTTGCGCTTCAGCCCCCGCTCGTTCGCCTTGCGGGCGACCAGACCGGCGCCGATCATAACGTCGGGGTTCGACGTGTTGGTGCACGAGGTGATCGCGGCGATCACCACGTCGCCGTCTCCGAGGTCGAACGTCTCATCTTCCGATGTCACCGATGCGGTGGTTCCGGCGACCGATCCCTCAGGTCTGAGGCCGCCTTCAAGATCGGTGTGCCACTGGGACTTCATGTGGTCGAGTTCGATGCGATCCTGTGGGCGCTTCGGTCCGGCGAGAGCGGGAACAATGGTCCCCAGATCGAGATCGAGGTGGGAGCTATATGCGATGGAGCGACGCTCGTCGCGCCACATGCCCTGTTGCTTGTAGTACTGCTCGACGGTGGCGATCAACGCCTCGTCCCGACCGGAGAGACGCATGTAGTCAAGGACCTGGTCATCGACCGGGAAGAACCCGACCGTCGCTCCGTACTCCGGTGCCATGTTTGCGATCGTTGCCCGGTTCGCCACCGGCATCGCATCGAGTGCCGGGCCGAAGTACTCGACGAACTTGCCGACCACCCCGTGCTCACGAAGCATCTCGGTGACCCGCAGAACGAGATCCGTTGCGGTCGCCCCGTCCGGCAACGTGCCGGTGAGGCGGAATCCGACGACCTCGGGGAGCAGCATGTAGATCGGCTGTCCGACCATCACCGCCTCGGCCTCAATCCCTCCGACACCCCACCCGACGACACCAAGACCGTTGATCATCGTCGTATGCGAGTCGGTGCCGACCAGCGAGTCCGGGTAGAGCGTGCCGCCGTGATCCCACACGACCTTGGCGAGGTACTCGAGATTGACCTGGTGGACGATGCCGGTTGCCGGAGGCACGACCCGGAAGTCATTGAACGCCGACTGCCCCCATTTGAGGAACTCGTATCGCTCCATGTTCCGCTGAAACTCGATCTCCGAGTTGATCTGCAGGGCATTGGGTGAGTTGAACACGTCGACCTGCACGGAGTGATCGACGACGAGGTCGGCGGGGACCTGGGGATTGACCTTCGCAGCCGACGTCTCATCGCCCGTCATCTGCACTACGGCCGACCGCATGGCGGCGAGGTCGACAACGGCAGGCACGCCGGTGAAGTCCTGAAGCACGACCCGTGCGGGCTTGTACGCGATCTCCGTCTCACCGACATTGGTCGCATTGAACTGGGCGACCGATTCCACGTCGGTGTCCCTCACCACGCGTCCGTCATGGTTGCGCAACGCCGACTCGAGGAGAACCTTGATCGAATACGGAAGGTTCTCGATGTCGCCGAGTCCCGCCAGCGAGTCGAGGCGGTAGATGACCCGCTCTCCGAGTGGCGTGTCGATCGTGTGGCGTGCGCCGAAGGGGTCGTGGATCTCAGTCATATTGTGTCCTCGCAGACGTGTGGCGTCGTGATGTCGGAACGCGGCCATGATATCCGGAAGCCGTCCCGACGTTCCTGAAGCGTCGATGCCGTGGGCCCCGTCGCTCCCGGGCCGTCCGGCCGCCTCGATATCGGTGCCCTGGAGGTATCGTCCGGCCATGGTCACCGACCTGCACTCCAATCGACTCCGCCTTGGGCTCATAGCCTTGTTCGCTGCACTCGCTCTGGTGGGCGCGGCATGCTCAGACTCAGGTTCGGAGGAACCTGCGTCCGCGGCGAACGCTCCCCAGGGAGACGTGGCGGCCGACTTCACGGTGATGACGCTCGACGGCGGCGGATTCACCTTGTCCGAGCACCTGGCAGACGACGGACGACCGGTATTCCTCAACATGTGGGCCTCGTGGTGCCCTCCGTGCAAGGCAGAAATGCCGGACATCAACGCCGCGTCGGAGTCACACGGAGACGTGAAGTTCGTCGGGGTCGCCGTCAACGACGACCCGGCGGCATCCGCTGACTTCGCTACCTCAACCGGCATTGCCTACACCATCGGCTTCGATGCAGATGGCACGGTCGCCGACGAGTATCAGGTTCGCGGCCTCCCCGCGACGTACATCATCTCCGCCGACGGGATCATCCTCGAACGCATCTTCGGGGCGGTCAGCGAAGCCGACATCGACGAAAAACTCGCCCACTGGTTCTCGTAGGTCAGCGTCCGCGCCACCGGGGATCGCGTTTGTCGAGGAACGCCTTGACCCCTTCCTGAGCATCCTCCGTCGTTGCCACCGCCGTCAGGCCAACATGAAGATGGTCGAGGGCGGTATCGAGATCCATATCCTCCACGGCGTAGAACGCCGACTTGCCGAGGGCAAGGACCGCGGGGCTCTGTGCGGCGAGCGCATCCACGGTCTCTCGGATCGCCTGGTCGAGATCTGCTGCCGGTACCGCCCGATTGATGACACCAAGCTCGGCCGCCTCTGCTGCCCCGAAGCGACGTCCGGTAAGCATCAACTCGAGCAGCGGCCGACGAGGGACCAGCGGCCGAAGGACGGCAGTGATCATCATCGGCCACAGGCCGACCGAGATCTCCGGAGTACCGAAGATGGCGTCATCCGATGCGATTGCGATGTCGCAGCCGCCGACAACACCGAGACCGCCGCCGAGGGCGTAGCCGTTCACGCGAGCGACAATCGGTTGGGGACATCGCCGCATCGCGCGAATCAGGTCGGCGAGCGCTCCGCGTTCCCCGTGACCGGCAATCGGCTCATCGACGAATCCCTCTGCAAGATCGCCTCCGGCCGAGAACGCCCGATCCCCCGCCCCGGTGATGACGATGACACGTACCGTTTCGTCTGAGCATGCAGACCGCACCGCGTCCGCCAACTCCCCCATCGCCGCGTTTGAGAGTGCATTCGCCTTGTCTGGATCGTCAATGGTGATGGTGGCGGTGAAACCGAGAATCTCAGAGCGGATCATGGGAAGAAGCTACCAGCCAGAAGGTCGCCAGTCACCAGTCGACGGTCGGCTACTCAGCTACCCACTCCCCCGCATCCGCCCGCACTTCTCACGACCCCACGAACGCTTCAGCGGCACTACCGTTGGTGTGTGCTTTGGATGCTGCTCGTGCTCGTCATTGCGATCGCGGTCGGGCTGGCTCGAGGGGGGAAGCTCTCGAACCTGACCGAGATCGGTGTGCGCGCGTGGTGGCTCCTCTTCATCGGCTTCGGCCTTCAACTCGGCGCTACTTTCCTGCCTCTCTCGATGCACGATCTCGCCGTCGGATTGATCCTTGCCTCGTACGTCCCGCTGCTGCTGTTCGTGCTCCTCAACCGTCAGATGGCGGGCCTCTGGGTCGCCGGCATCGGGGTGCTGATGAACTTCACGGTTATCGCAGCCAACAGCGGAATGCCGGTAATGCTCGAAGCGGTGATCCTCGCCGGCGGCTCGGCAGACGTCGCCCTCGGTGCGAAACACGTGGTCCTGACCGAGTCCACCCACCTCGCGTTCCTGTCCGACATCATTCCACTGCCGGGAAGCGTCATCTCGCTGGGTGACGTGTTCGTCGCGATCGGTGTCGGAGTGTTCCTGGAGGATCAGGTCCGTCGCCCCGTGCGACTCTTCGCCCACCGGGTACAGGGGACGCCGGGGAGTGCCGCGGAACGATGAACGCCACCACTCGATGAGCCTCGCCTGAGCCGGGGAGCCGAGTAGCTGAGGCAGGCCGCTCTTAGGCCGCGATTACGCCGCGCTGGACCAGGACTCTGCGGAGTGAGCCCGAGACTTCGGGGTCGAAGTCGTAGGCGGATCCACGATGGATGCGCTCGAGGGCTTCGAGTGGTGAGAGGTGCATCTCATGGACCGACTGGTCGTAGGCGCTGGCGACCTTGATGATCTTCGAGATCATCGGCACGTCCGGATCCTTCGCTTCACCGGGACGCCGGTACGGGTTGTGCTGCACCCGGACGTACTGCGAGACCTCCTGGAGATACGGGGCCTCGGCAATGATCTGTGCGCCCCACCGGGCGATGTCCTCGTCGGTGTATCCGGCCTTCAGGATTGCCGGTTCGGTCAACGTGATCCGACCGACATCGTGCATGAGCGCTGAGTATTCGAGTTCGGTGACCTGGTTCGGATGGAGGCCGATCTCTCTCGCCATCGAGACGGCCAAGTCGGCTGTTCGTGAGGAGTGTCCTCTCGGGGCGAGGTCGGCAACCTCAGGAATCTGGGCGAGGGCCCGGATCATCTGCCCGTACGTGATCCGCGTCGAGTGATACCGGACGAATGCGAGATGGCTGAACGCGTACGGAAGGATCGCAACGGGGAACGCCCAGAGTCCCATCTCCGTCCACGTCATCCCGAAGAGCGCACCACCCGTGAAGATCGAGAGTGCAACGGTCCAGTCCTCGAGAGCGAGCAGCCACAGGTAGCGGGAGGCGAGATCCTCACGTTCCGTGCCAACCCATGCCGAGATGAGGGCGCGAACCACGAACCACACGACGGCCCCCGACGTGATGGAGATCAACTGCTCCCACGCGAGCGGAAGCGCGGTATCGGCAAGCGCGGCAAGGATGCCCGAGGCGACCAGACCGAACGCGACCATCGATACCGACTCGGCGATGTAATCCGAATCGGCATCGCGGTCCGTCTTCGAGCGCCGGCGGAGCACGATCCATCCGCCGAAGAGCCCGACCGAGATCGCGGTCATCACGGCGAGCACGTTCGGCAGCAGGATGACGGCGGCCACAGCGGGGCCGATCGCAAGATTGATGCGCTTGCCAGACGGCGTCGGCACGGAGAGAGCGTGGGAAGCGGCAATCGTGACCGCCCACAGCGCCACGTTCAACCAGGGATCGCCCTCCTGGAAGAGCAGAATGGTCGAGGCGGTGGCGAGTGCCGTGACCAAGAAGAACAGCACAACCGAAAGTCGATGGAGGCGGTTCTCAGCCATCGGAGGCACCCTCCCCCATCGGTGCGAGCGGGAAGTCGCGGCCGTGTACCTGATCGGCCTTCCGCATTGCGTCGAGGCCCTCTTCAGCGATGCTGCGGGCCTCGTCGTCGGTGAGTTCGATCGTCGATCCGTAGCTGTTGCCCGACTTCTCCATCGATGCGATGAACGCCTCGACCACCTCGGGATCGAACTGGGTTCCAGCGTGCCGTCGGAGTTCGGCGTAGGCGTATGGCTGGGTCAGGGCGACGCGATAGGACCGGGTCGAGGTGATGGCATCGAACGTGTCGGCCACGGCGAGGATGCAGGCTTCCTTGGACGGTTGGTCACCGTGCTCGTGACCGGCGCCGTGGTAGCCGTTGCCGTCGTAGTGCGCGTGATGGTTGGAGGCAATGTCGATCATCGGCTTGAGGAAGTCGACGTCGTCAAGGAGATCTTCAACGAAGTGCACGTGGTGCTGCATCACCTGGTACTCGTCTTCGCTGAGGCGGGACCGCTTGCGTATGAGTTCGCGCGGGACGGCGAGCTTCCCGACGTCGTGGATGAGGGCCGCCCACCGAATGCGTTCGAGTTGGGTGCCGTCGTAGCCCATCTCCTTGCCGATCATCTCGGCGAAGCGAGCGACCCGTTCGGTGTGACCCCTCGTGTACAGATCCTTCGCCTCGAGCGCCTTGATGAATCCCCGGATCGTTGACTCCTGGGCTTCCCTCAGCCTCGCGTACGACTCGAACGCGAGGTATCCGACGAAGAACACGACGGCAATGAGCGGGAGTGCGGCCGTCCCGATGATGAGGTAGGTGGCGCCGAGCATGCCCCCGAGGAAACCCATCCCGGTCATGGGCAGCAGGATCGCCCCGATGTGCGACCACGGCCGGACTTCGAGACGACCGTAGACGCGGCTCACCGCGAAGAGGACCATGCGGTAGTTGACCGTCCCGTACACAATCGCAGCGAGCGCCGACCCGATCGCGATCCGCCACAAGCCCGAATCCAACACGGAGGTACCGGTCGGGACACCGACGCTCAGAAAGAGCGAGAGGACGGTCGTGGCAGCGGCCGCCGAAGCGACCAACTGCCCGAAGTTGGCGATCGGCTGGAACCACCGTCGCTCCCGTATGTCTTGTGGTGTGGCAACCGCCAAAGCCGCCATTGCGACGGCTCCAACGACCGCGCTTCCGGGTCCGAAGATGACGGCTGCGGTCAGCAAGACCATGATCGAAGGACTGGCGAAGAGGCGATCGTTGACCTCGACGGAGTGCCACTCGAAGTAGACGAACGCAGCGGCAAACGCAGCCCAGAGGAACGGGTCGGGGAACGTCTGCCACGGGGTCCAGATCAGGAATGCCAGGATTGCGACACCGAGCGCGCCGAAGCCGGCCGCTACCTGGACCTTCGCCCTGTGCTGTCGTTGGGCTACCGCCCTGGACATGTCTTCTCCGATCGGAAGTTGGGGAAGGGTCGCCCGGACGCTTGCTTAACCGATCCTCAGGCTCGCCACGCCGGCCGTTAGGGCTGCGGCGAGGCTCGCAATCGTTAATCCGAGTCTGACCAACTTGTTCTTCACGAACCTCTCCAAGGGAGTGCACTCGATCACGACATAAACGTCGGTCACGGGACGCTGTTCCGCTTCGCTGAGGTTGATCCGATGCCCGGGTTTCCCTACCCAATCCCGGCCGTCCATAGGACGGCCGAAACCTTCAAATGTCTAGGTGCTCGCCCGGCCCCACCGGAGAACGGTGCCTGTTGGCACATACGATCGACTTGCCCGCCCAAGGGCGCTCGCCGCATCGCTGCAGTGAGCACCACCACGCTAGGGGGTTTATCCACAGGTGACAAGCGTTTCCCTCCCGGCATGGCACCACGGGCCGACGCCAACCCGCTACCCTTCGCAGTCATGGCGTTCAATCACCGAGAACTCGAAGAGTCCATTACCCACCTCGAATCGGTCGATGCGGCACGGGTCGTCGCGGATGGCTCACGCATCACCGAGGTCCACGTCATCGCGGCGCCCGGGAAGCCGGCCAAACAAGTCGTTCGAGACGTCCAGTCGCTCGCCATGGCGAGGTTCGGAGCGTCGATCGACCGACGCGTCGTCTCGGTCGTCCAGATCAGCCCGACCGACCTGGCCGGCGGCATCTCATCATCCCGCCCCGCACTCGTCGGAGTGCGTGAGGAACCCAACGGCACCCGCACGACACTCAAGGTCACGCTCCGACTCGACGACGAGGACCGCACCGGCACCGCAATCGGACCGGCTGTCGCGTCCACCCGCCTGCGCCTCATCGGCGAGGCAACCATCGACGCAGTGGAGCAGACGTTCGACGGCGTGCCGCCGATCGCCCTCGACTCCGTCGCCATCACAAGCGTCGGATCCCGGCGGATCCTCGTGGCGATTGTCGTGAGCGCCGGCGAAGGCGGCGGCGAGCACCTCACCGTCGGTTCGGCGATCACCACCGGAGATGACGGGGAGGCAACCGTACGCGCCGTACTCGACGCCCTGAACCGTCGCATCGAACGCCGCATCGACGCATGATCGGTCCCGCCAGGGATCCCAACGCCCCGGTCGGCACCGGTCCGCTCCCGGCAGACGCCGCTGTAGCCGTCACCCCTCACTACCTCGCATCCGAGGCGGCGCTGCGCGCCATCAAGAATGGCGGGACAGCCGTCGATGGAGCAATCGCAGCCGACGCGACACTTGCCGTCGTGGCCCCCGATACGTGCGGACCGGGCGGTGACCTGTTCGCGATCGTCCACCGACCGGGAGACGACCGGCCAACGGTTCTGAATGCGTCGGGCCGGGCCGGTTCCGGTGCGTCGGCTGCCGGCCTCCGCGAACAGGGGCTCACATCGATCCCCATGCGGAGTCGATGGTCGATCACAGTCCCGGGGTGCGTCGACGGTTGGGAGGCGCTGGTCGGCCGCTTCTCGAATCTCACACTCGCAGACGATCTCGCGCCGGCGATCGAGCATGCCCGAGAAGGCTTTCCCACCTCCATCGAACTCGCCTCATCCCTCGAACGGATCAAGGAGCTGGTTGGAGATCAGGCATCCGCTGCATCCCTCTACCCCGGTGGCGCGGCACCGCCGATCGGAGCGATTCTCAACCGACCTGCGCTCGGTGAGACGCTCGAAGCTATCGGCGACGTCGGTCGAGACTCGTTCTATCTCGGAGACGTAGGAACGGGAATCATCGACGCAACCGACGGCGCCATCGTGAGAGAAGACCTCGAACGGCGACAGGTCGAGTGGGTCGAGGCGGCATCCGCGAAGGTCTTCGGCCTCACCGCCTGGACGGTGCCTCCCAACAGCCAGGGATGGCTCACGCTCGCAACTCTGCGGGTCTTCGAGATGCTCGATCCGCCGCGCGATCCGTTCGACCCCGCATTCCAGCATGCCCTCATCGAGGCGTATCGATCCGTCGCATGGGAGCGGGCGGACACGACCTCGGACCCCGATTCGGCGCCGTTCTCCCCCGAGCACCTCCTCGACCCGGAACGACTCGCCGCTCGGGCTGCTCTGGTCGATCCCGGCGCAGCGCGTCGCTGGCAACGAACATCACCGGCTCCCGGCGGGACTGCATACCTCACAACTCGTGACCACGACGGCATGGTCGTGTCGTTCATCCAGTCCAACTTCTGGGGCATCGGAAGTGGCCGCTCGGCTGGTGCTACCGGCGTCTGGCTCCACAATCGGGGCGCCGGTTTCGACCTCCGTCCCGGTCATCCGAATGAGCTCACCCCTGGACGTAGGCCTCTCCACACGCTCGCCCCGACGTTGTGGACGGACGAGGACCGGACACGCCTTGTGCTCGGCACGCGCGGTGGCGATCAGCAACCCCAGTTCCTGGCGCAGGTTGCGGCGAATCAAAGGTGGGCCGCTCTCGATCCCGACGACGCCCAGCGGCAGCCCCGATGGAACATCGAGTCGTTCGCCGACGACGAGTCGCCGACCATCCGCTACGAGCCGCGCTTCCCGGAAGACACGCTTGAGGGACTGGCGAGCAGAGGACACCGGCTCGAACCTGCTTCGGCTTGGGAGGCAGGGTGGGGGCCGGTATCGACCATCACCGTTGACGCCACCGTCCAGGGCTCTGCCGATCCGCGCGTCTCGACGGCTGCGGCAGTCGCCGCTCTCCCGTCAGCTGGGTGACGAACTCGAGCCGTCGAAGAACCCCGGTATCGGCTCCGGCGTGTCCGGCCGCTGCTTCCCGCGCCGCTTCGAGATGAACCCAAGCGTCGCGGCAACCACCGCGAGCACCACGATGCCGATGGCGATCGCCAGGCCGGCACGCCAGGTCGTTGTCGGTTCGTCGGTGCCCATGAGTTCCGTCGTCAGTGCATTCCTCCATCGAGCCTCGAGATCGGTCCACACCGCCGCATCGGGAGCCGTGAGGAACGCGTCACCGTCCTCAGCCATCCCGTATCGGACGAGATCGGCCGTGTGCGTCGACGCCGGTGATGCCGCAGCGGCCGCCGGGCCGGTCGCCCCGAGATTCGCTGCCGACCGTCCCAGGGACGGGTCCCACATCATCAGGGTCTGCTGCGTTCCGGCGCTCCACACCGTCACGACCTCCGGCCCATAGAAGTTGGCAGCCTTCGCTTCGGCGTGGTCCATCGCCTCGCGGCTGCGGACCTCGGACCGGAAGAACTGGGAGATCGTGGAGGCTTGCGGTTCAGGGAACCCGGCACCGCCGGAGAACTGCCACATCGCCACCTGAGCGAGACCGAACGCCGCCGCCGATCCCGTCAGGCCGACGTTCTCGGTCGCGATCACGAGCAGAGCCTCGTCCGTGAACAGCATCGCATGCAGCCGATTGCTTCCGGACACGTACGGCGTTGTGTCGAGGCCCGAGGCGCGGTCGAAGAGACAGACCGTGGCATCGAACTCGCCGTAGTAGGAGTTGATCTGGGTGACGGCGCCAGTGATCTCACCGGAATACCGGGCGGCGTGGCCCTCTGGGACACCGGCGGCGTAGACGTCGACCGGAGCTTCGACTCGGATCCAGTCGACTTCGGGAAACCGCTCGGCGCAGGCGCCGCCATCCTGAGCGGCCGCCGGCGTCGCAACCCCAAGCGCGAGCAGCATCGCTGGGAGCAGCACCCTTCCAATCATGAGACGAAGCGTATGAGCGTGTGGGAGCAATGCAGTCGCCCGACGCCAGCTACGAGCCACGAGCTACGAACGAGACGAGTGAGACGAGTGCCCGTCGACCCTCGCCAGTCACTCCCTTCGAACGATGACGTGCCAAATTCTGGGCTGAACGGGCTTGCCGTATCCTGACCCCACCGATAGCCTGCTCTCACAGAACACGGGTGAGCGCTGTCCCCGTCGCGGCCGAGGAGCCGGTGACGACTGATGGCCTCCCCACGTCAAATCGGAAGGCGGAGCATCTCCACCGTGCGATCTCGCATCCCACTCGTACTCGCAGGACTCCTGATCATCGCTCTCATTGCGACGATCGGGCTTGCCGCGTTTACCCCGGGAGGCGCAGACTCCTCTGCCGAGAGCGACCCCGCCGAGACGCCTGCAATGAACCTCCCCATCTCCGGCCGCGTGGCTTCCGCCGTCCTTGCCCTTGCGGTCGCACCCGTGCGCGGAGCCGACCTGGCTACATCGACCACGATTGCTGTCGCCGAACCGGCTCCCGACACCGACGACCCCGGGACAACCACAACGGCCGCCGATTCGATCACCGTCGCGCCGGACACTTCCACCTCATCGAGCACGACACAGGCCGACACCACCACAACGGCTGCTGAGACAGAAGCTGCTCAGACCGCCTCGGCCGACACCACCCCACCCGCACTTCAGGTCCTTTCTCCCAAGGACGGCGCCACGGTGACGAGCCGCGTCGTCGAGTTCAAGGGAGCGACCGAACGCGGAGCCGAGGTGTCTTCCGGACCATTCGATGCGGAGATGGACGACGGAGGCGACTGGTCGCTCAAGCTGGTGCTCGCCCCGGGAGACAACGGCGCATCGTTCACTGCACGCGACGCCGCAGGGAACGAGACCACAGTCCGCATCGTCGTCACCTACGACCCGCCAGAGTCCACCACGACAACGACGAAGGCTTCATCAACCACCACGCCAAAGGCATCGTCCGGGACGACGACCACCACGAAGGCACCGTCGACGACCACCACGAAGGCACCGTCGACGACCACCACGACGAAGGCACCTTCCAGCGGCTACTCGTCGCAATGGCCGGCCGACGCCGGCGGACGCAGAGATGCCGAAGCATGGCGGTCTGACGTAGCCCGCCATTGGGATGCGGACAAAGTCGACTGTGTTCTCGGGATCATCTACTACGAGTCCAAGGGGGACCCGACCGCGTCGAACGGTGGCCGCTACCTCGGTCTCCTGCAGCACTCCGCCAACTACTGGGCAAGCCGGGCGAAGGGCGCCGGGTTCGTTGACAGCAGCGGCCTCGTCGCCAGCCCGTTCAACGGCGAGGCCAACATCGCCGCCGGCTCATACCTCGCCGAGTACTACGAGAACATCGGCAAGGACTGGCGTTCCCCCTGGACCGTGTGGCGCAGCGTGTCTGCCTGCAGCGGCTGACATCCGCGCGGTACAATCCAAGGCATGAACCAGCCACTCAAACAGTTCCTCCGCGTTGGAGGAGTCGTCATCGGTCTCGGCGCAACAGTGTGGGCGCTCCGCGACAAGCTTCTCCCTGCACCTTCGATGCCGGATGAACCACCACCGAGATTCCGCACCGGGGGTGCAAGCCCCGCGGTCGCTGATCACCTCGCTGATGACCTCACCGAGGTGAAAGGGATCGGACCGGTCTACGCCGAGCGTCTCGTTGACGCCGGCATCACAACGTTCGCGGAGTTGGCCAATGCCGACGTCGCCGCGGTCGCCGGGGCGGCGGGCGTGTCGGAGTCCATGGCCGAAGGATGGTTGGAGCAGGCCGCCGCCCACGCGTGAGCGGCGCTTCTCCCTACCTCCTTCCGCCCGAAGACCTCGCGTCGCTGCTCGGCGATGAGCCTCCGTTTCGCGCGCAGCAACTCCACGATTGGCTCTACCGACAGCCCGTGCTCACGACCGACGAGATGACCAATCTGCCGGCATCGCTTCGAGAATCGATCGGCGAGGACCTGTGGCCGTTCGAGGTTGAGGTCGATCAGAGTGCGGACAACGGACGCACCCGCAAGTGGCTGTTCCGCGCGCCGGACGGGGCTGCGATCGAAGCGGTGCTGATGGGCTACCCGCGCCGCACCACCCTGTGCATCTCTTCCCAGGTCGGGTGCGCGATGGGCTGCACGTTCTGCGCAACCGGGCAGTTCGGTTTTGACCGGCACCTCGAGGCCGGCGAGATGTTCGCCCAGGTGGCCTACGCCAATGCGTACCTTCGCCGGTACCCGATCGACGGCTGTCCCGATCACCTCACCAACGTCGTCTACATGGGGATGGGTGAACCACTCGCCAACTACGACCGCGTGCGTGAGTCCCTTCGACGCCTGATCGATGTGTCAGGCATGTCGGCGCGGTCGGTGACGGTGTCGACGGTCGGCGCAGTCCCCGGAATGGTGCGCCTCGCCGAGGAGCCCTGGCCGATTTACCTCGCCGTCAGCCTTCACGGCGCCGACGACGAGACCCGTTCTCGCCTGGTTCCACTCAACGACCGCTACCCGATCGAATCCGTTCTCGCCGCAGCCGAGGCCTACTTCGCCGCCAAGGGCCGCCGGCTCTCGATCGAATGGACGCTCATCGACGGCGCAAACGACAGCGACCACCAGGCGCGCTTGCTCGCCGCGATCGCACGGCGTCTCAGAGCACACATCAACGTCATCCCGCTCAACCCGACGCCGCTCAGCCCTGATCGGCCCTCGAATGCCGACCGCATCCACGGCTTCGTCGCAACGCTGCTCGCGAGCGGCGCCAACGCCACGCTGCGAGACACGCGTGGCCAGGAGATCGACGCCGCTTGCGGACAACTCCGACTGCGCCGAGGCACCGAGTAGCCTCCTCTATCCAAGGAGGGGACATCTATGCGACTCGAATCAGGACAGCCGGCGCCGCCATTCAGTGGTATCGACCACGATGGCAATACGGTGACGTTTGAGGATTTCGCGGGCCGTCGCGTCGTCCTGTACTTCTATCCGGCCGCGTTCACGCCGGGATGTACCACCGAATCATGCGACTTCCGCGATCGCTACCAGACGTTTGCGGACGCGGGCTACGAGATCGTCGGATTGAGCCCCGACGAACCCGACGAACTCGCCCGGTTCCGCGCGGAGCACGACCTGCCGTTCCCGCTCGTTTCGGACCCGGACCACGCGATCGCCGACGCATACGGCGCCTGGGGCATCAAAAAGAACTACGGACGCGAATACGAGGGACTCATTCGTTCGACGATCGTCATCGCCGACGACGGGACCATCGAACACGCCTGGTACAACGTCAAGGCGACGGGCCATGCCCAGCGGGTCGCTGGATCGGTGGTGGAAGGATGAGCATCCGCACTGCACTCTTCCCGGTCGGTGGACTCGGCACGCGTTTCCTCCCTGCGACGAAGGCCGTGCCGAAGGAGATGCTCCCGGTCGTCGACAAGCCCCTGATCCAGTACGCGGTCGAGGAAGCACGCGATGCCGGAATCGAGAACTTCGTATTCATCACCGCTCACGGCAAGGTCGCGGTGGAGAACCACTTCGATCGCAATCTCGAACTCGAGCGGTTCCTCACCGAACGAGGGAACAGCCACATGGTCGACCTCGCCCGGATCGACGGCACGACGCCGGGGCGGATCGCCTACGTCCGCCAAATGGAGGCCCTCGGACTCGGCCACGCCGTCTGGTGCGCGCGCAACCTGATCGGCCACGAACCGTTCGCGGTGCTCCTCGCCGATGAACTCCTCCGCGGAGACCGGCCCCCGCTGCTCGACCTCATCGACGTTCACGAGGAGACCGGCGGCAACGTGATCTCGGTCATGGAGGTCCCGAGGGACGAGACCGGGTCATACGGGATCATCACACCCGGAGCCGAGGACGGTCGGGTCATCGAAGTCGAGGGACTCGTCGAGAAGCCGGATCCGGCTGATGCTCCATCGCAGTACGCCGCGATTGGCAGATACGTCCTCGAACCGGGAGTGATGGACATCCTGGCCCTCGGCAAGGAGGGGGCCGGCGGCGAGATCCAACTGACCGACGCGCTCACCAGTCTGATCGGCGGCCTGCCATTCCACGCCGTCGTGCATGACGGACCGCGCTACGACTGTGGGAACAAGATCGGCTTCCTCGAAGCGAACGTCGCACTGGCGCTCGAACGGGACGACCTCGGCGGCGACGTCGAAGCCACACTCCGCCAACTCCTCCCCTGACGCTGCGAACCCAGGGTTCTCCACCTCGTATGTGACGCCGACAGCCCGCGGAATAGCCGCGGGCGGCGCAGATCTCCATTCTGTGGGCCCACGGCGCCAAATGGAAAGCCGAGAAC
>Ga0316191_10000603_pt1 | contig 23598 bp, 18 predicted proteins | sample Eddworburr2cm_MG_FD_204928 | JGI IMG/M metagenome (GOLD analysis project Ga0316191, IMG submission 204928) | Coastal sediment microbial communities from Maine, United States - Eddy worm burrow 2 cm | ecosystem: Environmental > Aquatic > Marine > Coastal > Sediment | place: USA: Maine... | reverse complement strand
GCTGTCCAGATACATCTCGATCCTGCCATCGGCGTCATTCCAGATCGCACGGTGCCGGAAACGATCGAGGTCGAAACTGCCACCCAGTTCCCTGTTGATCCGCCGCAGCAGGTTCAGATTGAAGTCCGCCGTCACGCCCTGAGCATCGTTGTAGGCGCGTTCGAGGATCCCGCGGTCCTTGCGCAGGTCCACGCCGACGACCAGTCCGCCACCCCGGCCGGCCTCTATCCGCATGACCGCCAGCAGGTCGGCCGCTTGCTTGTGGGTGAAGTTGCCGATCGTCGAGCCCGGAAAGAAGACGACATTGCGTTCCGCCTGACTGGCCGGGTTGGGTAACTCAAAGGGCGCCGTGAAATCAGCGCAGACCGGCAGCACCTCCAGGTCCTGGAACTCGTCGGCCAGAGTCTGCGCCGAGGACAGCAGATGATCCCGGGATATCTCGACCGGGACGTAGGCGACGGGTGAGTCCAGGCCGTTGAGTAGTCTGCGGGTCTTGAGTCCTGAGCCCGAGCCGAATTCTATGATGCAGCCGCGGGGCCCGACACGGGCGGCGATCTCCGGCATAGAGCTGTCCATGATGCCCAGCTCGGTGCGGGTCGGATAATACTCGGGAAGATGCGTGATGGCGTCGAAAAGATGAGAGCCGCGTTCGTCATAGAAGTACTTGGCCGACAGCCACTTGTCCTCGGCGCCGAGTCCATCGAGCACTTCGCTGCGGAAATCCCCGTGAGGCGGGCGCAGGTCCAGAAGGCGGACTGACTTCTTCGCGGTCGAGGAGCCTGACATCAGACGTCCCTGGCCAGCCGCAAGCCGGTGAACTGCCAGCGCTGCCCGGGATAGAAGAAATTACGGTAGGTCGGGCGGACATGACCGGCGGGCGTCGCGCAGGAGCCGCCACGCAGAACCATCTGGCTGCACATGAACTTGCCGTTGTACTCGCCCAGCGAGCCGGACAGGGGCCGGAAGCCGGGATAGGGCGCATAGGCGCTGGCAGTCCATTCCCAGACGTCGCCGAAAAACTGTCGCGGACCGTCGCCGGGCGAGGCCGCCGGATGCAGCAGGCCCCGCTCGAAGAAATTGCCATCGCCAGGCGCCCTACCGGCCGCGATCTCCCATTCGGCCTCGGAAGGCAGTCGCGCCCCGGCCCAGCGGGCATAGGCGTCTGCCTCGTAGTAGCTCAGATGCGCGACCGGGGCGTGCCGGTCTAGCGGCTTGTCGCCCGCCAGCGTGAAGTTCCGCTCCTCGTCGAGCCAGTACATTGGCCTGGTCCACGCTTCGGACTGGATGGTGGCCCAGCCATCCGAAAGCCAGAGTTCAGAATTCCGGTAGCCGCCGTCGCGGACAAATTCCAGAAACTCTCCGTTGGTTACCGGCCGTGAAGCAATCTCGAAGTCCTGCAGCCAGACCCGGTGCCTGGGGGTCTCGTTGTCGAAACAGAAGCCATCGTCATCAAAGCCGATCTCTGTCGCGCCTCCCGGGAAACCGTGCCAGGCCAGGGGACCCGCTTCCCCGCCGCAGGAAGCAGCATCCGGTCGATACGTCGGCGACAGGGGGTTGTGGGACAACACGTGTTTGATGTCGGTGAGGATCAACTCCTGGTGCTGCTGCTCGTGATTCAGCCCCAGGCGGACAAGGAAGGCCGTCTCCGGGTCGGCGTCGGCGATCAGACGCGCCATGTGGACGTCCACGTGTCGGCGGTAGGTCAGGATCTCCTCGACCGTGGGCCTGCTGATCAATCCCCGCCTGGCCCGCGAGTACATTTCGCCGGCGGTGTAGTAATAGCTGTTGAACAGGTAATGGTAGGTATCGTCGATCGGACGGTAGCCGGCCACCCGTGGCTTGAGAAGGAACTGCTCGAAGAACCAGGTCATATGAGCCAGGTGCCACTTTGTGGGGCTGGCGTCCGGCATGCTCTGAACCGTCATGTCTTCAGGCCCGAGCGACTCGCACAGGGCCGGGGAGCGATCCCGAACCCGCTTGAAATAGTCGCCCAGGGACTCGGAGTCAAAGGGTCTCGGCGTACTGATAGCGCGCAAGGTAGTCATGGATATCCGCCAGAAAAATACCCTACTAGGGTAACGAAACGATGACTCTGCTTACAAAAACGCCGGGAATGAGTCTTGACGGATACCGGCCCCGGAGGATTAAATACGCCCCCTTCCCATGGGGCCAGGTAGCTCAGTTGGTAGAGCAGCGGACTGAAAATCCGCGTGTCGGCAGTTCGATTCTGCCCCTGGCCACCACTTATCTCTACGAAATGGCTGGCATCGCATCAGCAGTCTTTTTGCGAATTCGTTCGATTACGGCACGAGCACCGTCTCGAATGTCTTACGGAGCCTGGAACTCAACGTAGAACCGCTTAGAAAATTCAGCTGGATACGTCCCGATGCGGCCTACGCTGCCGGGCAGCAGTGCTACGATTGAGCACGCATGAAGTTGCCCCGCCTGCGAACAGTTCTGCTCACGCCGTTGGCATTGTTTGCTGTGTTTTACGTGGCCGCGGCCATGAAATTTGCAGTCGATGACGACCCGGTTGAAACATACGAAGGGTCACCCGGCAACCACAGGACGGTCGCCATATTCGGCGCCAGCGGAACCGCAGGCGACGGCATATTGAAAGCTGCGCTGGCCGATCCGGATCTCAACAAGATTCATGTCATCACACGTCGCGAGACTCCACGGATCGCTGCAGGAGTCGCCTCGGGCAAAGTGCAGATGACTTTGCACATGGATTATCTCGATTACTCGGCAGTTGGCGAGCAAATTGCACAGGCTGATGCGGTCTACTGGGCGATAGGAACGAGTTCTGTCGGCGTCGACGATAAAACCTACGGCATGATCCATGTTGATTTCCCGATGCGTTTCGTCGTGGAGTGGACCCGCGTCAGCACCGCAGCCGACCTTTCGTTCCACTACATCAGCTCCAGCGACATCTCGGCGGACTCGCGCATGATGTGGGCCCGGGAGAAGCTTCGCGCCGAGAGGACGCTGTTCGAGTTCGCCGAGGGATCAAATCTACGGGTGATCGCTTACCGGCCGGATTACATCGGGCCTACCGAGGAGCAAGCGCATATCGGCCAGGATCTGCTCTACTGGTTCTTCGCCCCGGTGAGATCGGCGGTGAGAGCGAAACAGATCGGTCAGGCCATGCTTGAGGTTTCAGCGCGAGGATCGCAGTTCGACAACGGTGATCGCCTGGGAACCTGGAACATTCTGCGATACAGCGACGCGTATGAGCGCCGGCAGGCGCGCAATATTCGTCGGAAAGAGCAGCTGGAAAGTACGGACACGGGCTACTGAGCGCCCAAGTCAGAAGTTCGGTTGAATGCGGGCTGCAGGCAAACCTTGCCCTCGCGTCGCTGGGGTCGCTCCGTATCTCCAGCCGGCTCCGCTGACCGGTCTGCCACCGGCCACCACGCCTTCAGACAGTCCGCGGGTGTCTTGCTCCATACTCTGTTGACTAACCCGTCTTGCGGGTCAGAATTGAGTACTCACAGACCTGAATCAGGTCTGCAACGCAGTAACGTGACCTGAAAGCCGGAGGCTGCACTATCAGTCAGTCTGACCGTGACAAGTGGAACGCCCGTTACCTCGATGGTGCGTACTCGGACCGCAGCCATCCCAGCGTGCTGCTGCGGGAGTGGTTGCCAGCGCTTACGCCTGAGGGCAGACGGCCGCGGGCTATCGACATCGCCTGCGGCCTGGGCCGCAATTCAATTTTCCTGGCCAGGCACGGTTGGCAGGTGACCGCGGTCGACATCTCCGAGGTTGCCCTCGGGCATCTGCGGGAGTTGGCCGCCGCGGAAGCGCTACCGATCGTCTGCAGACAGGCCGATCTGGAACAGACGTCGAGATTGCCTGAGTCTCTGTTGGCGCCGGACTCTTACGACCTTGCGGTCATGTTCCGATACACGAGCCTGGAGTTGATCGAACCCCTCCGCCATGGACTGAGGATCGGTGGTGGCCTGATCGTCGAAGAGCACATGACCACAGAGGCGCAGGTGATCGGCCCCCAGGACCCACGTTTCCGGGTCGCGCCTGGTGCACTCCGAGAGGCGGCCAGTCGCCTGGATATCATCGACTACCGTGAAGGCGTCACGGAGGACCCTGACGGACGCCCGGCCGCACTGGCGCAATTGGTTGCACGCCGGACTGTCTGATCTTCTGCAGCGGCACGGGTCGCTGGCGTGCGTGTCCGGGGGTCCGCGATCGAGGAACTCATCCATCAACTCATAAAGCGACGGCGGCGACTGACTCCGGGCAGCGATGGTCGCTTGAAGACTTTCGCCCCGGCTCGGTCGTTACAAGGAATTCATCGAGGACTTCTTCTTCGACCTCGGTCTCAACGGCAGCTATGACACGGACCCGGCCAGCGACGAGGCGTCGAAAGCTGATTACGCGGTGACTACCGGAGTGTCTTACGAATTCTGAGACGGCTGAGGCAGTCGGGTGAGCGACGAGTGCGTCAGTCCCGGGACGGGCTCGGACTCAGGAAACCGGTGGGGCAGACTTCGATGCACTTGCCGCAGCCTTCACAGATATCTGTCAGCAGGGCGTAATACGTCCCGGTCTCGGCCTGACTCAGGCGTACGAAGCCTCCGGCATTGCAGTACATCCAGCACTGTTCACAGCCGATGCACAGGCCGCATGACAGGCAGCGGTCCGCCTCGTACTGGGCTTCTTCGCTTGTCAGGGTGCCTGTGATCTCCACATCCGGGTCGCTCAGCCACGCATCTTCCGGTCGCCTCGGCGGGTGGACCGCCGGACGTGGTTGATAGAAGTCAGTCTTGACCTGGTCCCTGGCCGTCGCCGCGTCCTCACTGCCTGGCGTTGCGCCGGAACCGCGAAGTTCCGCATCGGCCGCTTCGGCCGCGTGCCGGCCCTGGGATATCGCGAGGCTGGCAATGCCCAGCCCGCGATCGTCCCCACCGGCCCACAGGCCGGCGCCGAGTCGCCCATCATCACCGGCCTTCAGCCATCCGTGATCCAGGGGCAGGCCGGAGATCGCGTCTAACTTCGGGTCTTGCGATACCGCGACGATAACCGCGTCGACGTCGACCCGTCGTGTGTCACCCGTCACGGCGACCGGCTTGCGTCGCCCGGTTGCGTCAGGATCCCCGAGTGCCATCTGCTGCACTTCGACGGCCCGTACCTGCTGCTCATCGCGGATGATCTGCAGCGGCGCGACGAGGAACTCGAAACTCACGCCTTCGGTGATCGCGTCTTCGATCTCCTGCTCTGCGGCCGGCATCTCGTCGCGGGACCGCCGATACAACAGCCTGACCTCTGCGCCCTCCCGGCGGGCCGAGCGGGCCGAGTCGATGGCGGTATTGCCGCCGCCGATAACTGCCACCCTCGAGCCAAGGGAGACCTGACGGCCTTCTTTCATCAGGCGCAGAAACTCGATTCCGGACCAGACCCCGGCACCTTCTTCTCCGGGGATTCCAAGCCCCCTGGCGTGTTGCGCACCCATGCCCAGGAACAGCAGCCTGTGACGCTGGCGCAGTACTTCCAGCTCCAGACCGGGACCGACGTCCACACCGAGCTGCAGATCCACGCCGAGGTCGACAATCTTCTCGATCTCCCTCTCGAGCACATCCACTGGCAGCCGGTACGACGGTATCTCGTTGCGGAGCATGCCCCCGGGGGAGGTCGACCTTTCATACATGGTCACCGGATATTTTCGTCGTGCCATCTGATAGGCAAACGACAGGCCCGCAGGGCCCGATCCAATAACGCCGACAGATTCGTCTCGCCCGGGACTCTCCAGCGATGTGAAACGGAGATCACGCTCCAGACCCCAGTCACCGAGGAAGCGTTCCATGGCATTGATCGAGATCGGTTCGTCCTTGTCGGATCGGGTACACGCCGTCTCACATGGGTGCGGGCATATGCGGCCGGTGGTGGCCGGCATGGGATTGAATTCCACCAGCCGTCGCCAGGCTCGGTCGTAAGCTTCCTCCAGGCTCAAGCCGGTCTTGTCACGTTGCGCGATGATCCCCAGCCAGCCGCGGATGTCACCGCTGTTCGGGCAGTGCAGCTGGCAGGGTGGGGCCTTCTGCAATTGCTCCGGACATATCGAGAAGTCAGGGGCATCCGCCACCGGGTCTACTTCTGAACGAGATGTTTGCGGCCTGCGATCCCAGAGTTTCATCGTCCTGTTCTCGCGTCAGCGCCCGGGGCGGCTCTTGATTGACCCTTGACGTGGGACCTCATACGCCCTGTCCTGCGGTTTCCGCGTCGCGCCGCTGAACCGGCGGCCAATTGCTCGCAGCCAGGTTCCAGATCAGTCCGCCGACATACGCCGGATGAAAGGCCCGGCCAAGGATCTCCCGATAGGGCGCGCTGCCACTGAATATATCCCACAGGATCTCGCTCATGCGTTTCCTGTCGCTATCGCCAGCCTGCTCCAACGCCGTCATGCGCAGGACCGCCCGCCGGCTGAACCGCGCCTTTTGGATCAGCCCGCTGACAGAGAATACGAACTTGCCGATGCGGTTATCTGCGTCGATCGTCCGGCACAACGGCCAGAAATTTTGTTCGAAGTCTCTGGCCGAAACGCCGTGGAAGACCGCCGTCCGCGCCGCAGCCTTCGAAGTCCGGTAAGCCGCGCCGAGCCCGTCCTTGAACAGGCGCGTCGTGCCGCTGTCGCCGATCAGCACGATTCTGTCGTCAAACGGATAGCGTGCCGTCGAGACGTTGATGCGCGGCAGGCAGTGGCAGGCGTGGGGCGGTACGATCGCGTCGGGGAAGCAGTGCCGGAACTCCGCCGACTGGAAGAAGGCACGGATTAGTTCTTCGTCGATTTCGTCGCCCAGCATGCATAGCGTTGCGTAGTCGTCCTTGGGTATGAGCGCCGCGAACTCCAGTCGCGGAATATCCAGCAGGAAGACATGCATCGAGTTACCCAGGGTCTCCTCGATCATCGAGCGGCCCAGCTGGAACTCGCAGATAAATGTCGACGTCTTCTTCGGCTGCCGTATCGGGGCCACGCGCTCGCAGACCGACTCGACGAAATGACTGTTTATGCCGGTCGCGACCACGGCGAGGTCATAATTTCGATTGTGGCCGTCCGCGCAGGTGACGCCGATGGAGTCGCCGGTCCGATCCATCCCGGTCACCATCCGCCGCACCATTCGGGCACCTTTGCCGATCGCCAGCTCGTTCAGGTAGCCATCGAAACTGACCTGATGCAGCGGTTCCGACTCACGTGGCCCATTGCCGCGATAGACGGCGGCTATACGTTTCTCAAGGCCTGGCGCATTCAGCCGGACCGTGCCGACATCCATGTGCAGGGTATAGGAGTCCATCCCCCGCTGGACGACGTGCGACGGCAGTTCGATACCTTCGGTAGCGAGCCTTTGCAGCAGCGACTCGGATACGATGCCCCCGCAGTGATTGCATCCCGCGGGACCGCAGTGGGTGAAATATCGCGGCTCGTAGATGTCGACCTGTAGATCGAGATTGGCGATCTCGGCGAAATTGAGCAGGAAATAGCTGAACATGGAGCCCGCGGGGCCGCCACCGACCACTGCGACGCGGGACCCGTGCGAGAGACTGCACTGATCCGAGTCGGCCATCCTGGCCCAGCGCTTCGCGAACCCGCGGCCTGTCCGAATCACAGCCTCCTACTCCTGCAGGCCCGGACCCGCAGCGCCCGGGCGAGCGATACGTTGTCGCGCCCCGTCTCCCGGCACTGGCGAGCCTCTCGCCCGGCCTTCGGAAAGCGGGTTCTCGTAGGCGGCGAGCCTGCCGGTGAGGTCCTTGATCCTGTGCGACATGATTTTCACCATACGCAGCGCCAGGGACGGATCCTCGCTGATACCTCTGAGGAAGGTTCTTCGGTCCACGGTCAATATGCGCGCCTGGCCGACGGCTCGAGCCGTAGACGTGCGGACGTCGCGCTCGAAAAGGGCCATCTCGCCAAAGAAGTCATTCCTGCCAAGGCTGCGGAGCACGACCTCGTCACCGCCGAAATTGGCGATGACATCCACCCGACCCTTCTGGACAACGTACATGCAGTCCCCGGGGTCACCCTCGCGGACTATGATCTCACCGTCTTGATACAACCTGCCCAAGTCAGCCATCGCAACCCCCAGGCAGCCCAAAGAAGCGCCTACCTCAGAATCTAGTACATGGATATGAGCACGGCCACACGGATGCAGCCCCGCAAGACAGATTATCCGGACGCCTGGTGCTGGCAGGGGCACCGTCTGCGGGGCCAGATGACGGCGCAATGACTAGCAAAGCGGTATCCGCCACCAGATCCAGCCCGCCTGGATCGCGGTCTCCTCGACGCAGGGCGAGTGGGCCATCCCCGCCGCCGGTTGCGGCCGGCTCGACAGGACGCCACCCTATAGCCGGTCAACGATCCCGAACGGCCGATTGAGCCCGTGCCCGAGTTCTCCTGCTGGCGGCAAAGATGCAAGACGAAGACATCGATACTGTATCCCCGATGACGCGCAAGCGGCTGGTGATCGCCGGTGCTTCCGGGAGCATCGGCACGGCGCTGTGCATGGCGTTGTCTGAAGAATTCGAAATCTTGGCAGTGACCCATTTTGAAGCGCGCGCCAGCAAGCCGGACCCGGATCTGCCGGTGATCTGGCGGCATTGTGACCTGTTCTCGCGCACGGAGATGGCGACAGCGCTGGACGGCGCGGACTATGCGATCTATCTCGTCCATACGCGCCTGCCCAGTGCACGTCTGGACCAGGCCCAGTGTGAAGACATGGACCTGATCATCGCCGACAATTTCGCCAGGGCTTCGAGCATCAACGGCGTCAGACAGATCCTTTGCCTGCGGGGCTTGCTCCCTGCGGCGCAACTGTCACCAGAGATCCTGGAACACCGCAACGAAGTTGTGGAGACCCTGGGCGCGTACGGCACGCCGGTGACGGTCATCCGCGCAAGCTTGGTGGTCGCGCCTGGCAGCACCGCGGTGAACCTGATCGGCAGTCAGGTCATCCGGGGCCGGATCGTGCCGATCCCGCGCTGGACCCTGAGCCGCAAGCAGCCCGTGGCCGTCGATGATCTGATCAGGGCGGTGCGCCACTGCCTGCGCGATCCGGGCGCCTTCGCCGGCAGCTTCGACATCGGTGGGCCGGAGGTTCTAAACTGGCGCGAGGTCCTGGAGCAGGCCGCAGAACTGCAGGGCAAGCAGCCCGTATTTGTGCCGTTGAGATGGCTGCCGCGCCGTGTCTATGCCTGGTGGCTGCGGCGCCGCAGCCCCAGGACTCATCCCGCAACGATCCGGATGCTGGTCGACGACCTGCAGTTCGATGCGCTGGCGGGCGACAATCCGCTCCAGCGAGTCATCAGTCACGGAGCGATCGAGTGCCGGGAGGCCATCCGGCCCTATCTGGCCGCCGCTGACCGAACCCGTCTCGCCAATCCTCGCAGCGAGATGATGGGCGTCTACGAAGAACAGTTGCGGGAATCAAGCAACGTGCGTTCCGTCCAGCGGATCAGGCTCCCGGCCGGGAGGAATGCGGAATGGATGGCCGAGAGCTACTTCGGCTGGCTGCAGGAGTTTGTCTGGCCCTTCGTGACCTGTCGATCGGATGAGAGTGGCTCCTACCGAGTGAGAGTCCGCGGCCTTGGGCTGACATTGCTGGAATTGAGCTTCCAGCCCGGCCACAGCAGCCCCGACCGGCGCATGTACTTCATCACCGGCGGGCTGCTGGCGTCCGGCAGCCGCAACGTCCGCGGACGGATGGAGTTCCATGACATCCTGGGCGGCCGATACACCATCGTCGCCATACACGACTTCGCTCCCGCGCTGCCGTGGAATTTTTACCAGGCGACCCAGGCGACGGCGCACGGTTTTGTCATGCGCGCTTTCCAGCGGCACATGGTGACGATCGCCGGAGGCTGATGGCGCTGCGACGGCGGCATCAGCCGTTGGCGACAGGCCGCAGCCCGGGCTCGGCGAACGCGATGGCCTGATAGCGCTGGAACCGCATGGTGTCCGACCAGTAGCGCGCCGGCAGCCCCGCCTTCTCCCTGAGCGCATTCAGGAAGTCGACAGGGTCAGGGAGCTGCTCCCATACCTTCGGCAGGAAGGTAGCTCGATGCCAGCCCTCCTGCAGCAGCAGGCCATCGACGCCGATCTCCAGCGACCGCAGGAGCGCCGCCTCGGATGGAGCAGCGATGAATTCCATCTGAGACAGCACGGAGACCTCAATCGACGTCGTCGTGAGTTCGTGCGCCTGTAACGCGGGGAAGCGGTTGTCACGGAAGGCCGCATTGAAAGCGGCTTTCGCCACCGCCTTGCCGAGCGGATGAACCGGCTCGATAGTGCCGACACATCCGCGCAGAATCGACTGCTGGCGCAGCGTCACGAAGCTGCCTCTTGGTTCGCCGACGATGCCCGTCAGGCGGTCATCAGCAAGCGTCGCAGGCACGCCATGCTCCAGCCCATGGCTGATCGAATCCCGGGCGATACCCAGGAGCCGGTGGCGGGCGTCGGCCTGCAGCTCAGTGAAGGGCGAATGCGCCATATCCCACGACCTGAGTGCGGTCACCCGCGGTATCCCCCGAGTTACGCAAATCCAAGGCTTCGATGCTCATCGCCTGACAGTGCCGGCTGCGGAGCAGGCCGTTGATGACGTAGGCGCCGCATGCCTCGTCTCCGCTCAGCTGGGCATCCTTATCAAGGATCCGCTGGCAGGTATTGCCGTCTACCTCCCTGGCCGTCGGGTACGGCAGGAAATGAGACAGATCGGAGCTGATCACGATCAGGGTCTCCGGCCCGCCCCACAGAGCGTCGATCAGATCGGCTACCAGCCCGGCTTCACAGCGGCCCACGACGACCGGCACCAGGCGGAAGTCCGAGAGCATGGTCTGCAGGAAGGGTAGCTGAACTTCCAGACTGTGCTCCCGCGCGTGGGCCGCGTCCGATCGGCAGACGCCGGGCAGGTCCGAGATCGCCTCGATAGAGGCCAGATCGAGCGGGATCTCACCAAGCGGCGTGGCGAAAGCCATGGACTCCGGTACCGCCATGCCATGCAGGAATACCCTGTGGGCAGGCCCGAGCAGTACGACGCGCTCGATGACGTCCGCCAGGCCGGCCAGGCGCCGGTAGGCGCGTGCCGCCACCGGGCCTGAGTAGGTGTAACCGGCGTGTGGGACGATCAGCGCCTTCGGTGCGGGTCCGGTGGGTTGCTCCGCAGCCTCGGTCAGGAGGGACTCGACATCCTGTTGCAGGCGTTGGGCACGGCTGGGGTAGAACAAGCCGGCGACGGCGGGTTCGCGAACGGACATGGCTGACTCCTGCGGGCGCCAATCTTGCTTCCGATCCATAATTGATATGTAGGGGCAATACCCCCATTTAGCAAGGTATGGACGCTACTGTCGTCACCACGAAGTACTGGCACCGGCTCGATGATGGACGGACCCAGTGTGATCTGTGCCCGCGGCATTGCCGGCTGCGCGAGGGTCAGCGCGGGTTGTGTTACGTCCGCCAGCGGCTGGATGACCAGGTCAAGCTTGTCAGCTACGGGCGTTCATCGGGATTCTGCGTCGATCCCATAGAGAAGAAGCCCCTCAATCACTTCTATCCGGGTAGTTCGGTCCTGTCATTCGGTACGGCCGGATGTAACCTGGCCTGCAAGTTCTGCCAGAACTGGGACATGAGCAAGTCGCGGGAGATGGACACCCTGGCCGATCGCGCCATGCCCGAGGATATCGCCCGGGCTGCCGCCCAACTCGACTGCCGCAGCGTAGCGTTTACCTATAACGACCCCGTGATCTTCCACGAGTACGCCATCGACGTGGCTGCTGCGTGCCGGGCGCGAGGTATCAAGACCGTGGCGGTCACGGCCGGGTACATCGACCCCGAGCCTCGGGTGGAATTCTTCGCCGCCATGGATGCGGCCAACGTGGATCTGAAAGCCTTCACAGACCGGTTCTACTACAAGCTGTGCGGCGGGCATCTGGCCCAGGTACTGGAGACACTGGAATACATCCACACCGAGACTGATGTCTGGATGGAACTGACGACCCTGTTGATCCCGGGAGAGAACGACTCTGACGAAGAGTTGCAGGCGATGACCCAGTGGGTCGTAGAGCACCTCGGCCCCGGTGTGCCGATGCATTTCACCGCGTTCCATCCGGATTGGAAGATGCGTGACGTGTCAAGTACGCCGCCGGCGACCTTGAGCCGGGCGCGAAAAATCGCCATCGAAAACGGTGTGGGTCACGCTTACACAGGCAACGTCCATGACCGGGACGGGGCCAGCACGTGGTGTCCTGAGTGTGGCCAGCTTCTGATCGAGCGGAACTGGTACCGGCTGGGTCGCTGGGGGCTCGACGAGGACGGCTGCTGCAGCCAGTGCGGAGCCGCGCTCGCCGGTCATTTCGACGCCCATCCGGGAACCTTCGGTTCGCAACGCATCCCGGTGCGTCTGAGTCGTTTCCGCCAGTCGGTCTGATCCGGTGATCAGCAGGCGGTCGCGCCAGTCCCGATCAGCGGTGCGCGATCGACCTTCCCAAGTTCAGTGCGTGTCCGTCTCGCCCGATGCTTCCGCGGGGTCCTCGTAAGCTCGGCGGTAGTCCACCAGGTTCTCCTGCAACATCCGCAGGTATTCCGCCGAGAAGAATTCCACCGCCTTGTCGTGCTCCTTGTCGTAGTCCTCGAGGGCCGTCGAGTGCGAGGCCACCACGAAGGCGTTGAACCGTGACGCGGCGAAGAGCAGCGCCATGCCCACGTTCTCCTTGGCTACGCCCTTGATGTGCTCGTTGGCCAGATCTATGAAGGTGTCGGCCACGCGACGGAATTCGCGTTCGGTTGCCTCGTCGGTCATCTGATGCTGTCTCCCGGATCCGGTTTGGAAACTGTGATCTGGCCTAGGATAACGGAAAGCCCACCCGCCCCTGAACCTGTTGACCGTACCCGGGCCGATTTCGATGCGCGTCGGGCCGCAACACGCGTCGACGGCGACCCGGTACTCCACCAGGTCGGCGGGCCGACAATGCCGGCCCCGGACCGGTATCCGGCCATGGACTTCACCCGGTTGCATTGCAGCAACCCTCTGCTATGGTGCCAGCATCTCCCCCGCAAGGCGCTGTGACCATGGAATTCTCACTGAGCGATGACCAGACCATGCTCGTCGAGGTGGTCCGCGACCTGTTGCGCAAGCGGGAGGGCCAGCGGGACGAGTATTTGCGAGCCATCTACGAGGAGCAGAGGTTCCCGGAAGAACTGTGGGAAGACATGGGGCAGGTCGGCATCCTTGGAGCGCTGGTGCCCGCGGAGTATGGCGGTACCGGCCTCGGTCTGCTGGGGATGGCGATCGCTCTCGAGGAATTCGCGACCCACGGGCTGGCGAATGCGTTCTGTGTGCTCACGACCATGGCCAACATGGCCATCCTGCGGGGCGGCAGCGAGGCGCAGAAACGTCACTGGCTGCCGAGGATCGCCGAGGGCAAGGTGAAGTGCGCGTTCGCCATCACCGAGCCTGACGCCGGCACCAACTCTTTCCGCATGAGCAGTCATGCGCAGCGCGACGGGGAGGTCTATCGACTGAGCGGAAGCAAGGGGTGGATCACCGGTGCCGACGTCGCGGATCAGATCCTGGTCGTGGCTCGCACGGTCCCGTTGCAGCAGATCGAAGCCCAGGGCTTGCCGAGAACTCACGGCGTCGGCTTGTTCCTGATCGACGCGGATGCGGCGGGTCTGGAGAAGCAGGTCATGAATACGGCGGGCATCGAGGGCTTCCGTCAGTTCATGCTGTATTTCGACGGCGTGGAAGTGCCGCTGGAACGGCGTATCGGTGGCGAGCAGTCGGGCCTGGCGGTCCTGTTCCAGGCCTTGAACCCCGAACGCATCCTCGCCGCTGCGACGGCAGTTGGCATGAGCGAATTCGCGCTCGCCAAGGCGGTCTCCCACGCCAGCGAGCGGAGCGTGTTCGGGGACACGCCGATCGGTGCCTATCAGGCGGTGCAGCATCCGCTGGCCCGCGTCCGTATCGCCCAGGAAGCTGCCAGGTTGTTGACCCACAAGGCGGCCTGGCTGTTCGACCAGCAGTCGCCCCCCGACCAGGTCGGGCATTACGCCAACATGGCCAAACACGCAGGCTCGGAACTGGCCGTCGACGCGATCGATGCTGCGATCCAGACCCACGGCGGTGGCGGCTTCATCCGCGACAATCACCTCATCAATCTCTGGTCGGCGGCTCGTCTGTTGAAGACCGCGCCGATCAACAACGAGATGATCCTGAATCAGATCGCCGAGCACATGCTGGGACTGCCGCGCTCCTACTGACCTACTCATGACGCAGACCCCCAGACATGATCCAGTGAAGAACCCGCCGATACTCGTCGGCGTCGCCCAGCGGACCCTCCATCCTGGCACGCCGCATGAGGCGCTATCGGCGGCCGGATTCATGGCGGACTGTGCCCGACAGGCCGCAGAGGACGCCGGCGCGCCGGGCCTGATCGACCACGTGGATGCCGTCCATGTCGTCAACATTCTGTCCGAGGCAATGCGCGACCCACCAGCCGAGGTGGCCGCGGCACTGGGGATCCGGCCCCGATTGACGGAGTACACTGCCATCGGCGGCAACTCGCCCCAGTGGCTGGTCAACCGTGCCGCCGATAACCTGGCCGCCGGCCGCAGTCAGGTCACCTTGCTGAGCGGCTGCGAACTCATGTATTCCGCTGCCCGCCAGCGAGGCGCCCGGCTGGACCCGGCGGCGGTCATCGCCGCCCTCGAGACGCCGATGGTCGGAGACACACGTTTCGGCAGCCATCCGGTCGAGGTCGACCACTTCGCGGACCTGCCTGTGCGCGTCTATCCGATCATCGAGAATGCACTGCGGTTCAGACTGAGGCAGTCGCCCGGGCAACAACGGATAATGCTGGGCCGGTTCGCCGAGTCCTACAGTCACGTGGCGGCCGGCAATCCGCATGCCTGGTTCCCGGTCGAACGCGCCGCTGCTGATGCCGTGCGTGCGACGCCGGATAACCGCATGATCAGTTTTCCGTACACCAAGCATCTGAACGCCGTCATCGGCGTGGACCAGGCTGCCGCTGTCCTGATGGCCACGACCCGCACCGCGCGATCCCTCGGTATCCCGGAGGACCGCTGGGTCTATCTCCACGGTGGACAGGACGCCCATGACATCTGGTTCCTCAGTCACCGTCCGGATCTGGCCGCGTCGCCGGCCATCGACGCCTGTGTCGGCGATGCCCTCGGCCAGGCCGGCATCGGCCTCGAAGATATCGACCTGTTCGACCTCTACAGTTGTTTCCCCTGCATGCCGCGGCTGGCGCAGGAGACCCTCGGTATCTCGCCGCAAGACCCGAGACCGATGACCCTCACGGGCGGACTGCCCTACTTTGGTGGCCCGGGGAGCAACTACAGCATGCATGCCATCGCAGAGGCGGTCGGCCGCTGCCGTGATGCCGCGGGTGCATTCGCCCTGGTGACCGCTAACGGCTGGTACTGCACCAAGCACTCCGCGGGCGTCTATTCGACGGCGTCACCGGCCCGGGGATGGTCACGTCGCGCTCCGCAGCAGTTCCAGCGTGCGATGAACCGGCCCCGGCCTCTGGAGATCGACGTTGAGCCGCGGGGATCGTTCATCGTTGACGGCTACACCGTATGGCATGATCGCGACGGCCGGCCCGAGACCGGTATCCTCTGCGGCCGGACTGCCGAAGGCAGGCGGGCGTGGGCCAACACCCGTCCGGGGGACCGCGATTTGCTGGCCGCCATGATGAGCGAGGAATGGATCGGCAAGACAGGCCGCATCGTCGGCCGTGATGACAAGATCAATCGTATTGAATTCTGAGTAAGGACCTTCAAATGCCGCAGACATGGAAAATCTATCTTTCCGGAGAGATCCACACCGACTGGCGCGACCGGATCGAAGCCGGCGCAGCAGAGGCGAAGCTCCCGGTGAGCTTTTCCGGTCCGGTCACGGACCATGCCTCGAGCGATGATTGCGGAGTGCGCATCCTCGGTGCAGAGGACAGCGACTTCTGGAAGGATCACAAGGGCGCCAAGGTCAACGCCATCCGCACCCGGACCCTCATCGACGAGGCGGATCTGGTCGTGGTGCGTTTCGGTGACAAGTACCGGCAGTGGAATGCGGCATTCGATGCCGGTTACGCCTCGGCCCGTGGCAAGCCGGTCATAACGCTCCACGATGCCGGGCTGACTCATGCCCTGAAAGAAGTGGATGCGGCGGCACTCGCCGTCGCCGAGACCCCGGATCAGGTCGTGGCGCTACTGCGCTACACCATCCGGGCAGAGCTGCCCGAGGCATGATCGACTGCCTGCGTGACCCGGGCGCGCCGACCGGTGTCGGCGCAGCGGCGGCTAGTCTGCCGGTCTGAGCAGCTTTGAATCGAAGGCGAACGAGGATCCGTCCGACGCCTCCAGGCTGATCTCCCAAAGGTCCTCGTCGGGAATCTGCGTGCGTTCAAGCCCGGGAAGGGCGCGTTCGTCATCCACCTGGATGCCCCAGACCCTGACGTGTCTCACGCCTTTCACCGGGATCCGTTGGCTGTCGAAGTTATTGCGCATCTCGGGCGCCACGTTGTCGCTTGCCCAGATAGCAAACCCGCAGTCCTTGATGGCAGCCACCTCCGCCGGCATCTCGACTGGCGTCTGTTGTTCGCTCATGTGGTCTCTCCCCGGAACAGCGTTATACCGAGCGTAGTCGAGACACAGGGGTGCCGCGACCCGCGCGCCTCACCGCAGGGTGATTCCGGCGGCTCGGGTTCGTCTGTCAGTCCTCGACCAGCTCGCCGGACACCCGGCCTTCACCGGCGCGGCCGGCGCACCAGCTCACGCTGATCTCTCCGGTGCCCTCGACCATCCAGCGGGTCACCGAGCGGTGGCCGTGAGCGGGCAGACTCGCGTAGACCGGGTTGCGGCCAGAGCCGACCAGCGTCTGGCCCCAACCTTCGAGATGCTCCAGCTCGATCTCGTCGGGTCCGGAAACGATCGTCATGCCCTCGGCACACTCGAGCTTGGCCGATATCTTCGGCGCGGCGGCCAGGTTGGCGCCGTGGATGGTGCCGGAGGTGGGCAGGTAGCCATGGTTCTCGAGGGTCAGCTCGACGGTCCAGGCCTTACCGTGATGCGCGGTGTCGAGGCTGCCGTCGACATCGGGGAGGGATCGGCGCAGCGCGTCGGCGACCTTGAACCCGGCCTCGCACTCGCGCTGCAGTTTTGCCACCGGCGGATTGCGGATGGTGCGCAGGTAGTCGATGCCGCCGATTTCCACCTCGCCGAGCTGGGGGTGATCGAAGCTCCGCCACGGTTCGACCGCGTGATCCTCGCCGCTGAAGTGGGCAAACACCTTGCGCATCTGCTCCGGCCCCGGTTTGAGGAAGAAGTCCAGCGGCTTGTCGAGTTCGAGCCCCGCTTCGGTGAGCGGATCCCAAAGCTCGAGCGTATAGCCCGGCACTCCGAAGACCGTCACCATGCTGTCCGCCCATACACCTACGATCACCTTGTCCGGGTCGTAGGTGAATTCCGGATTGACCTTGAAAACCTTGTAGTGGGTGCCTCTCACCGCTTCCTTGGCCAGATGCTCCATCAGGTCGATGTCAGGCTGAGAAATCGGCGGGTTCTTGGCGTAGGGCTGGGTCAGCAGACAACCCGTGTAAGTGTGGTTGGTGAGCCCGGCGCCGACGAACGGACGGCTCGAGAATGCATCGACCACCGCGCGGCTCTCCGGCTCACTGAGGGCGAAGGCGCCGCCGTCCATGCCGAACATCTCGAAGGGCTGCCAGCCTCCGGGGAAGTTGCGGTTGAGATCGACGCCGAAGGCCAGCGGCGCACTGCGCCACTTGCCGCCGTCCCACTGGATGAACTCACCCTCGTCGCACAGGAAGTAGGCGTCGGACGGATCGTCCTGGAGCGTCCGTGGTCGCATGAAAAGGGGCACGTCGGGGTCGGGCACGAAGGAGCCGGCAGGGTGTTTCCAGCGCATCCAGCGTACGACCCCGTCGCCGTCGATGTCGCAGGGATCGAGTCCCGAGCGTACGGCGCCCGGCTGCGGCGGTCGCAGTGACGAACGGATGAAGGGCGCGCCGTCACACATGGCCTGGAATCCGTCGGGGCTGATGCACGGCATGACATACACGGCCCGCCGTGAGAACCAGTCTGTCGCTGCCTCATCGTTGTTCTGTAGCTGCTCTATCCAGCGGCTGACGGAGTACAGCACCGCCATGACGCCGGTAAATTCCGCTGCATGGGTGCCGCCGTCCAGCCAGAATCCCGGCCGGCGGGACACGTCGCCGTCGGTGCGGCTGAGGGTCAGCAGCAGCAGCGGTCGATCGTGGTGGCTGCGTCCCAGCTCCTCAAGCGTCACCCAGTCAGGATGGGCTGCGGCCAGATCGCGGCAAAAGGCTTCAACCGCGGTGAAGTCCAGGTACGTCGATCCGTCGTAAGCGGTCCAGCTCATGGTGCCGATTCCTTGCAGTCAATGAAGCGAAACATCGAACCCCGCCACGCGCCGAGAGGCGTTGCCATTAGGCTCCGCCGGGTGGCCGGTGAAAGCGGACGAGTGTACCGGATGAGACGGCCGGTCGGACAGGTCCGGTGCGGTTGCCAGATGTGCGGCCCCTGGAGCATGGAAGCCGGGCCACTCGGGGTCCGGCCGATGCGGCTCAAGTGCCTGCTGTATATACTCGAACGTTCCGGCCACGATGACGAATGCAACAACAAAGGCCAGCGTGTGGCGAATCTCTCAAAGCTGCTGCGAGAACTGAGTCGTCGCCGGGTATTCCGGACGGTGGTGGCCTACCTCGTCGTGCTGTGGGCCTTGTCCCAGGGCGCCGCCGATCTGTTCCCGGCCTTCGGGCTGCCGGAATGGTCGGTGCGGGCTTTCGTGATTGGAGGCGTCGCGTTGATCCCCGTCGTGGCGTTGTTGTCCTGGCGATTCAATCTGACGACGAAAGGGATTGTGCCCGACCCGTTCGGCGATCCGGGTGTACTGGCCGACGAAGACCTGCAGCCTTCAAACGCGGCCGAATGGGCCGCCAACCGTCATGACGCCAGGGCTGCGGGTTACGTCACGGCAATCTGGACCGGCCCTGACGGTGAACCGGTGCGGAAACAATTCTTTGATCCCTTCGTCATCGGTCGCGATCCGGGCAACGACGTCCAGCTTGCCGATCGCCGGGTCAGCCGGGTGCATGCGGTGGTCTTTGCAGAGGATGGGGTGTGGAAAGCCAGAGACATAAAGAGTTCCAATGGCAGCTTTCTCGACGGCAGGAAGATCGCCAAAGCGGAACTGCCCTGTGACTGCCAGCTGCGCTTCCATCCGCAAGGTCCGATCATTGAATTATCGATCCACAAGGTCGAGAAGACCGCGATGACCCGCGACGCCATGACGAGAGTCGGCCCGGAATAGACTCATGATCGGTGAAACACTCTCTCACTACCGCATCACCGGGCGTCTCGGCGCCGGCGGCATGGGGGAGGTCTATCGTGCCGATGACACCAAACTGGGCCGCGAGATTGCGCTCAAGGTCCTGCCGCGCGACATGGCGAAAGACATAGTGCGGCTGGAGCGCTTTTCCCGCGAAGCCCGGGCTGTCGCGGCCCTCAATCATCCCAATATCGTTACGATCTACTCGGTGGAAGAAGCGCGGGGGACGCACTTCATCACCATGGAACTGGTTGACGGTGTGCCCCTTGAGCGCAGCGTCGAGGACAGCGGCCTGTCGCTTGCGAAGCTGTTCGACATCACGATCCCGCTTGCCGAGGCGCTCTCTTGCGCTCACGAGAAGGGCATCGTTCACAGAGATCTCAAGCCGGCCAATGTCATGATTACCGCAGACGGGCGCGTGAAGGTGCTCGACTTCGGCCTGGCCAAGCTGCAGGGCGCCGACGCCGACATGGCCGAGGCGGCGACCGTCTCGCGACTGCTGACCCAGGACGGCACGGTCATGGGGACCTATCCCTACATGTCGCCCGAGCAGGTGGAAGGCAAGCGGCTTGATCCGCGCACCGACCTGTTCTCCCTCGGCACCATCATGTACGAACTTGCCACTGGTCAGCGGCCGTTTGTGGGCGACAGCTCGCCGGCATTGATGTCCTCGATCCTGCGTGACGACCCGATGCCGCTCGCCGAGCTGCGCCCCGATCTGCCCAGGCACATGGGACGGATCATCCGTCGCTGCCTGGAGAAGAATCCGCGTGACCGATTCCAGTCGGCCCGCAGTATCTGTAACGAGCTCAAAGGGCTGCGTACCGAGACGTCCACGGACATCGGCTCTGCTGCGGTGGCCGCCAGAGCCGGCGGTCAGCACTACGATCGGCCCTGGATCGCCGTGAGTAATTTCAGGGTCAGCGTCAGCGACCCGGAGATCGGGGATTTTGCCGAGGGACTTGCGGAGGAGATCACCGCCGGGCTTTCGCGCTTCAGCTACCTGTCCGTGGTGGCCCGCGACTCGACGCTCGGGGCGGCGGGCGAGGGCGCCAGCGTGCGCGAGCTCAGCGAGAAGCTCGGTGCGCGTTATGTCATCGAGGGCAGCGTCCGCAAGGCGGGCTCGACCATCCGGGTCAGTGTGCGTCTGGTGGATGCTCGCGGCGGCGCCAACCTCTGGGCCGAGACCTACACCCGCAACATGGAGTCCGCGGACATCTTCTCGGTCCAGGACGACATCACCGGGCGTATCGTAGCGACGGTAGCCGACGGCTATGGAGTTCTGGCGCGTTCGCTGATCACCGCCATCGAAGGCAAACCGGAGGTCGAGCTGGAGCCGTCCGAGTGGTTGCTGCGCAATTTCGAGTATCTGTTGCAGATGACCCCCGAGGGTCACTCGGCGCTTCAGAAAGGCATCGAGAAAGCGGTCGAGCGTTATCCGCGGCAGGCGGACGTCTGGGCGGTGCTGGCCCAGACATGCCTCAACGAATGGAACTTCGGCTTCGATCCAAAGCCCGACTCGCTGGATCGGGCGCTGAAGGCGGCGGAGCGGGGTGTGGAGCTGGACCGCACCAACCAGCTCGCCTATCAGCTACTCGCCCAGGTGTACTTCTTCCGCCGCGACCTGGTGCGGTTCCGGCCGGCGGCGGAGCGCGCCATCGCACTGAACCCTCTTGACAGCAACACGCTCGGCATCCTCGGCGTGGTCACGGCACACACGGGGGAGTTCGAGCGTGCCGCGGAGTTAACTCGACGGGCCAAGGACCTGAATCCCCATCACCCGGGATGGGTCCACTTCGCCGAGATCTGGCTGCACTTTTCAAAGGGCGAGTACGAGCAGGCGCTGGATCGCGTGTCTCACGTCAACATGCCGGGCATGTTCTGGACCTACCTGGCCACGGCCGCAACCTGCGGGCATCTGGGGCACACCAGGGAGGCTGAAGCCGCGGTCGAAAAGCTTCTCGAGATCGATCCGGAGTTCGTCGACCACGCTCGCCACAACATCGAGACCTGGCATTTCGCCAGCGGATTGATGGAACCTCTGGTGGACGGGTTGAGAAAGGCCGGTATGACGATCACCGACCCGACAGCAGTCGTGGCCGCGGACGTTGGGCAGGCCGCTGGTGCGGCAAGCGAGGGGTCGCCGCGGACAGAGGTGTCCTACCCGGGCGCTGCTGGCGGCGTCGGACGGCGGCAGGCCGAGACGGTCGCTATCGCAGTCCTGCCGTTCAAGGACATGAGCCCGGCCAAGGATCAGGATTTCTTCTGCGAGGGCATGGCCGAGGAGATCATGAATGCTCTTGCCCAGGTAGAGGGCATCCGCGTCGCATCAAGGACTTCCGCGTTCCGGGCCGGGCAGGAGGGCAAGGACCTCCCTGAGATCGGCCGCAGCCTGTCAGTCGGCCAGATCCTGGAAGGCAGTGTGCGGGTGGCCGGCGACCGGCTGCGCGTGACCGCCCGGCTTATCGATGTCGAGAGCGGCTACCAGCACTGGTCCGAGCGTTACGACCGTGATACCACCGACGTCTTCGCCGTTCAGGACGAAATTGCCGACGGCGTCGTCGAGGTCGTGAAGGCCCGGCTCAGCCCTGGCGCGGTCGGCGTCAGGCAGCGTCAGCAGGTCAGCGACCTGGAGGCCTATCGTCACTACCTGAAGGGTCGATACTACCGGTACACCAAGAATGATCATGGCAGCGCGGTCAAGGAATACGAGAAGGCGATAGAGCTCGATCCTTCCTACGGACCTTCATGGACCGGCTTGGCCGAGGTCCGGGTTCTGGCCGCTGGTTATGGGCTGATCCCCGCCCGGCAGGCCTATGAGGAGGCCCGCGAGGCGCTGGCCAGGGCTTCCGAGCTCCAGGGAGAGTCTGCCGAGGCGCTCTACGTGGAAGGCATGCTCTGTTGCAGCTTGTGGGACTGGGAGGCCGCACTATCGGCATTGTCGCGGGCCGCACAGCTGCGGCCGGATCACGTCCAGACGCTCTGCTGGGTCGGTTTCTACTGGTCCATCATGCAGCGACCGGACAAGGCTATCCCCGCGTTCGACCTGGCGCGTGAGGCGGACCCGCTGGCGTCGTATCCATACGCGATGACCGGCTCGGCTCTCGTCACGATGTGCCGCGACGAAGAGGCCCTGAAATTCCTCGAGCGGGCCATTGAGCTCGACCCGGAGAACACGCTCGCGCTTTGGGCTTGCGGTATGGTGATGGCCGGCCTGGGCCGCCACGAAGAAGGCATCTGCTTGCTTGAACGCGCCACCGAGAAGGCGAGGCGAGGCGCGCACATACTCGGCGTACTCGGCTGGGGCCTGGCGCTGGCCGGGCGCACCGGTGAGGCGAAGGCAGTCCTGGCCGAGCTGGACGCCGACGGCGAACATGCGCCGTCGGTCGTGCCAAAAGCCTGGCTGCTGGCTGCCTTGGGAGATCAGGAGTCCGCATGGCACGAGGTCGAGCGGGCCGCGCAGGAATCTCAGATGATGCTGTTGTTCCTGGGCATGCCGGGCTTCGCTCCGCTGCACGCCGACCCGAGGTTCGATGCCCTGCTGCAGCGCATGGGCTTGCCGCGGCCACCGTCGAGAATCGAAACAGCCACGACGATTTCCCCGCATCCGGAGGACAGATGAAAGTCGACTGGGCAAAATACGATCCCGGTCCGTTCTACGACGAGCTGATCCGGGAGCCGGGCAAGCCCCGCCAGGGCGCCAGCGCGCTCGCACGCCACCTGGCGGATCTGGACGAGGGTCAGCTGACCGAGCGGCAGGCGGATCTGGAGCGCGCCATCCTCGAGATGGGCATCACCTTCACGGTCTATTCCGAAGGCGAGAACATCGATCGCGCCTGGCCGCTGGACATCATCCCGCGCGTCATCCCGGCGCGGCAGTGGTCGAGGATCCGCGCCGGTCTGGAGCAGCGGCTGATCGCGCTGAATCTGTTCATCGACGACCTTTACCACGACCAGAAAGTCCTGGCCGACCGGGTCGTGCCGCGAGAGATCATCGAGAGTTCACCGAATTTCCTCGAGCCCTGCCGCGGTGTCCGGCCGCCCTTCGGTGTCTGGGCCAATATCTGCGGAACCGATCTGATCCGCGATTCGGATGGCACGGTGTATGTGCTGGAAGATAACCTGCGGGTACCGTCCGGCGTGTCCTACATGCTCGAGAACCGCATTGTCACCAAGCAGGTGTTCCCGGAGCTGTTCGCCCACAACG
>Ga0316191_10000602_pt1 | contig 23637 bp, 21 predicted proteins | sample Eddworburr2cm_MG_FD_204928 | JGI IMG/M metagenome (GOLD analysis project Ga0316191, IMG submission 204928) | Coastal sediment microbial communities from Maine, United States - Eddy worm burrow 2 cm | ecosystem: Environmental > Aquatic > Marine > Coastal > Sediment | place: USA: Maine... | reverse complement strand
GTACACTTGCAGCCGGCTACGCCTGGGAAATCCTGGGCGGCGCAGTGACTTTTTCGCTGTCCGCGGTGGCGGCACTGATCGCGCTGGTGGTGGTTCGTAACAGCCTGCCCCGGTTCCAGTAAGACCCACGAGCCATTTGGTAGATGTCCGGAACCGCGCGGCTGCTATGTCATAATTTCGGTTTTCCCGCTTCGCAGCATGTCGCAATCACAAAATGTCGCAATCATGTCGCAATCAACAATGTCGCAAACACTAATGCCGCAAACACTTTACGACAAACTCTGGGACAGCCATGTGGTTCGCTCCGAACCGGATGGAACGGCACTGATTTACATCGATCGTCATCTGGTGCACGAAGTGACGAGCCCGCAGGCCTTCGAGGGGCTGAAACTGGCGAATCGCAAGCCGTGGCGGATGGAATCGGTGGTGGCGACGGCCGATCACAACACACCGACGACCGATTGGGACAAAGGCATCGAGGATCCGATTTCGCGCCTGCAGGTCGAGACACTCGACGCCAACATTCGCGAATTCGGCGCCAAGGCGTACTTCCCGTTTCTTGACCGGCGCCAGGGAATCGTGCACGTCATCGGGCCCGAGCAGGGCGCCACACTTCCGGGCATGACGGTAGTTTGCGGCGATTCGCATACCAGTACACACGGCGCATTTGCCTGTCTCGCGCATGGAATCGGGACGTCGGAAGTCGAACACGTGCTCGCCACGCAGTGTCTGGTACAGAAGAAAATGAAGAACATGCTGGTCGAGGTCGATGGCCGGCTTGGCCGCGGTGTCACGGCGAAGGATATTGCGCTTGCGCTGATTGGCCAGATCGGCACGGCCGGCGGGACCGGGTTTGCCATCGAGTTCGGTGGCAGTGCCGTTCGCAGTCTCACCATGGAAGGGCGCATGACATTGTGCAACATGGCGATCGAGGCCGGTGCGCGGGCCGGAATGGTTGCCGTCGATGACGCTACGATCAGCTATCTCAAGGGCCGTACCTTTGCCCCCGAGGGGGAAATGTGGGATCGCGCTGTCAGCTACTGGCAAACACTGAAGAGTGACGATAACGCGCCCTTCGACCTGGTCGTCCGACTGAACGGTTCCGGGATCAAGCCGCAAGTGACCTGGGGCACCTCACCCGAGATGGTCATTCCCGTGGACGGCCGTGTTCCGGACCCGGAAAAAGAGCGTGATGAGGTGCGGCGCGAGGGAATGGAGCGTGCGCTCGTCTATATGGGACTGGAGCCGAACATGGCGACCAGTGATATCAGGATCGACAAGGTCTTCATTGGTTCCTGTACCAATTCCAGGATTGAAGATCTGCGTGCTGCCGCGGAAGTGGTCAAGGGCAAGCGGGTGGCATCGAGCGTGAGGCTGGCAATGGTAGTGCCCGGATCGGGGCCGGTAAAAGAGCAGGCCGAGAAGGAAGGTCTGGACCGCATATTTTCCGAAGCGGGTTTCGAATGGCGTCAACCCGGGTGTTCGATGTGTCTGGCGATGAATAATGACCGGCTTGAGCCGGGCGAGCGCTGTGCATCGACATCGAACCGGAATTTTGAGGGGCGGCAGGGCGCGGGCGGCCGCACTCACCTGGTCAGTCCGGCGATGGCTGCCGGCGCGGCAATTGCCGGGCATTTCGTTGATGTGCGGTCCGCGCTCTAACGGTTGAGAGGTTAAACGGAAAATGGAAAAATTTACCCGCCTCGAAGGTCTCGTGGCGCCGCTGGACCGGGCCAATGTGGATACCGACGCAATTATTCCCAAGCAGTTTCTGAAGTCGATCAAGCGAAGTGGTTTTGGCGCAAACCTGTTTGATGCATGGCGATTTCTCGATCACGGTGAGCCGGGAATGGAGCCCTCGAGCCGCCAGCCCAATCCGGATTTTGTGTTGAATCAGCCGCGTTACAAAGGCGCGAGCATTCTGGTCGCCCGGAAGAATTTTGGCTGCGGATCGTCGCGTGAGCACGCACCCTGGGCTTTGGGTGACTACGGATTCAAGGCGATGGTCGCGCCGAGTTTTGGCGAAATCTTCTACAACAATTCTCTCAAGAACGGTCTGCTGCCAATTGTGCTGACCGAGATCGAGATCGACCACTTGTTCCACGATGTCCAGGCGTTTCCGGGGTTCCGGCTGGTCATCGACCTGGAACAGCAGACTGTTTCAACGGTCGATGGCAGCAAGGTGTTTCGATTTGAAATCGACCCGTCTCGCAAACACTGCCTGATAAACGGGCTGGACGAAATCGGCACGACCTTGCAGCACACAGACGCGATCAGGGCATTCGAAGAGAAACACAAGGCGCGCCAGCCCTGGCTCTATTCCTAGCGTCCGGTGGGCGTTCACAAGCGTCCCGTTTTTTTCGCAGAATCTTCCAGGCGCGGACCCGGACGCCTGATGTTTCGCATACACAAACGTAACCTGACAGGATAATCATGAAAATTGCAGTGCTTCCCGGCGACGGTATCGGCCCGGAAATTGTCAAGCAGACTCTCAGAGTGATCGATCGCTTGCGCAGCGACGGGCTCGATGTGGAAATTGAACAGGCTCCGATCGGGGGTGCGGCTTATGACGAACATGGCGACCCGCTTCCACCGGCGACGCTGGATCTGGCGAAGTCAGCGGACGCCGTCCTGCTCGGTGCCGTTGGCGGCCCGCAATACGATCAGCTTCCGAGGCAGGTGCGACCCGAGCAGGGCTTGTTGCGCATCCGCAAGGAGCTAGGACTGTTTGCCAATTTACGCCCGGCGCTGGTGTACAAGGAATTGTCCCGTGCGTCCTCGTTGAAGGCGGAATTGGTGGATGATCTCGATCTGATGATTCTGCGCGAGCTGACGGGCGATATCTATTTTGGTCAGCCGCGCGGTCAGCGCAAGGCCGACAACGGCGAGCGCGAGGGATTCGACACAATGCGATACAGCGAATCCGAGATTCGCCGTATTGCCCATGTTGCCTTCCGTATTGCCGGAAAACGCAATCGCAAACTCTGCTCGGTCGACAAGGCGAACGTCCTCGACACCAGCATTCTGTGGCGTGAAATCGTCACGGAGGTCGGGGGGGAGTATCCCGACATCGAACTCAGTCACATGTATGTCGACAACGCGGCGATGCAACTGGTGCGCGCGCCCAAACAGTTTGACGTGATCCTCACCGGGAATATGTTCGGAGACATTCTCTCGGACGAGGCGTCCATGCTGACCGGCTCGATCGGCATGCTGCCTTCGGCTTCACTGGATGCAGACAACAAGGGCCTTTACGAACCGATTCATGGGTCGGCACCTGACATCAGCGGGAAAAATCAGGCGAATCCGCTGGCGACGATATTGTCGGTGGCGATGATGTTGCGATACACCTTTGGTATGGAAGAGGCCGCGCAGCGCGTTGAGGTCGCGGTGCGTACAGTTTTGCAACAGGGCTTGCGCACGCCGGATATATTTGAGATGGGCACGACAAAAATTGGCACTTCGCAAATGGGAGATGCCGTGGTGGCGGCACTCTAGCCCCGGCGTGGGGGTAATACGCTGACCGGAGGATGAGTCAGCGGCGGGCATCGGACAAGGGAAGCAATGATGAAGGTCGGGATCGTTGGTTGGCGCGGCATGGTTGGGTCAGTGCTCTCGCAGCGCATGCGCGCTGAAGGAGACTTCGATCTGATCGAGCCGGTCTTTTTCAGCACCTCCCAGGCGGGTGAGCACGGTCCCGACGTTGGCAAGGGATTGGCCCCTCTGAGGGACGCGAACAACCTGGAAGAGCTGGCGCAGATGGACGTAATCGTATCCAGCCAGGGCGGCGACTACACGCGGTCGGTGCACCCGGGTCTGAGAAACGGCGGCTGGTCGGGCTACTGGATTGACGCGGCCTCGGCCCTGCGAATGAATACGGACGCTGTCATTGTTCTGGACCCGGTCAATCTCGATGCCATCAATCATGCGATCGAGAGTGGCAGTAAAGACTTTGTCGGCGGCAATTGCACGGTAAGTCTGATGCTGCTTGCCATGCACGGCCTGTTTCGCGAAGGGCTGGTCGAGTGGATAACGGCAATGACCTACCAGGCTGCCTCCGGCGGTGGTGCGCAACACATGCGCGAACTGGTCACACAGATGGGCTACGTACATTCCGGGGTAGAGAGCCTGCTGAACGACCGGGACGCATCGATTCTGGAGATTGACGACGCAGTCTCCCAGGCACTGCGTTCGCCGAAGTTACCGGCAGCAAATTTTGGCGCGCCGCTCGCTGGAAGTCTGATCCCCTGGATCGACCAGGACCTTGGCGACGGACAGAGCCGTGAAGAATGGAAGGCAAGCGCTGAAGGCAACAAGATCCTCGGACGTGATTCGAACCCGATACCGATCGACGGTGTCTGCGTGCGCATTGGTGCGATGCGATGCCATAGTCAGGCGCTGACTTGCAAGCTGTCGCGCGATTTGCCGCTGGCAGAAATCGAGGCGTTGCTCGATGAGGCGAATGACTGGGTGCGAGTGGTCCCGAACAACAAGGAAGACAGCATGCGGGAACTCACGCCGGCGGCCGTGAGCGGCACCATGTCGATTCCGATCGGTCGTTTGCGCAAACTGCCCATGGGCGGCGAATACGTGAGCGCATTCACGGTTGGAGACCAGCTCCTTTGGGGTGCAGCCGAGCCGTTGCGCCGAATGTTGCGAATTCTTCTCGAGCAGGCATGACTTCCGCTTGTAAGAAGAATCCCCTAAAACCGATTTTCGGCCAAAAAAAGGGGGAGTTACGCGACAAACCAACAGGGCACGTTAGCTTGCATCTATAACTACATGATGTTACTTTATTTGCTGACCTCAATACATCATTCAGGGTGGGCGCTTTGAGAAGGATTTCCACGTGTGCAGTGGTCGTCGGCGCGTTCATCGCCGTGACAAGCCTGCAGTCTTACGCCGCTGGTCTCGGGCGCTTGGAAGTGAAGTCGGTACTCGGGGAACCGCTGCGTGCAGAAGTATCTGTATCAGCCAAACCCGATGAGGTCCGCTCGCTTCAGGCGCGTCTTGCCTCCCCAAGTGCATATGAGGCCGCGGGGCTCGTTTATACCGGGATCGTTTCACAGCTATCTGTAACCCTCAAGAAGGATGACGGTGTCGAGCCTTCGGTGACTGTCACCTCTTCAGGGCCGGTTAACGAACCGGTGGTCGATCTGTTGCTCGAATTGACCTGGTCATCTGGCCGGGTCACCCGTGAGTACACGGCCTTCATCGACCCGCCATTCATTGTTGCCGAGCGCGAAAAGCGCCGTGTCGAAGAGGCGGTCGCGGCTGCGGAGGCGGAGAAAGCCGCGCGTGGTGCCGAGACCCGGCCGGCCGAGGTGCCTGATGCGCCTACACCGCAACCATTGCCAGATGAGATGGCGGTTGAAGCCCCCGCTGAAGAATCTGCTGCGTCGACCCAGGCCAAGGCTGAAGAGCCGGCAGCAGCCACGATCCCCGATATGGAGATGGAGCAGGCCCAGACGATTGAGACGGGGCCTGTTGAAACGATTGGCGGGACCGATCCCACGTTGTTCACTTCAGCGCCAGAAGTATCGGCTTCGACCGATACGGGGACGGTTAGCGAGTACGGTTCGGAGTCCGACATCGGTGTAATCCGGGGCGACACGCTATCGAAAATCGCGCTTGCTACGAAACCGGATGGCGTCACGCTGGAGCAAATGCTGGTTGTGTTGTTCCGTAACAATCCGCAGGCGTTTTCGGGCGACAACATGAACCGTTTGCGCGCCGGAAAAATCATCCGCCTGCCGGACCCGGCAGAGTATTCGAGACTAACGCCGCAGGAAGCCCGGCAAGAGGTTCGCGTTCAGTATTCCGACTGGAATGCATATCGTGATCGCGTCGCGGCCGCCGCGATGCAACAGCCTGCATCCGAGCAACCGGCACAACAATCCGTGGCTGGCACAGTCACGCCTAAAATTGAAGATCAGGCGCCTGCTGCAGCGGCCACGTCACCCGAAGTTGTAAAGCTGTCAAAGGGTGAGCCGGCAGCAGCCAGCGGAAGCGGTGGCGACCAGGCCAATGTCCGCGCGCTGCAGGAGCAGTTGACCGCCAGCGAAAAGGCGCTGGATGAATCGAACGCGCGGGTCGCGCGTTTGGAAAAGATTATCGAAGATCTGGAGAAGCTGGCCGAATTCAAGAATGAGGATATGGCGCAATTGCAGTCGCAGGCAGCGACCGCGACAGCCAACCAGGCGCCTGAGAAAATGCCTGCGATCGAGTCGCAGCCGGCCGAGGCCCCCGCTGCTGCAAAACAGCCTGCTGGCGCAACGTCCGCGCCAGAACAGGCGCCGACCGCTGCCGCCACTGCGGGACAGCCTGGTACGCCCGCGCCGCAATCCAAAGCGCCCGCTAGCAAGCCTGAAAAGGCGCCACCACCCGCCGCGCCGCAGCAACGCCGGGCGCCGCCACCGCCACCACCAGCTCCAAGCTTGATCGATCAGGCAATGGAGCAGCCGGCTCTCTTGGCAGTGCCCGTGGTCGTACTGTTGTTGCTTGGATTCGGGCTGGTCAAGCTCAGGGGCCGAAAGCGTGAAGCCAAATCCGGTTCTGAAGAGGTTGCGCCTGCCGAGTTAGACGAAGCGCAAGACTATGAGGTGCGTTCACCCACAGCCTTCTCTCCGACACGGACCGATGTCGGGGCGAGAGCGGGCGGCAACAGCGATGGCGATGAGGTCGACCCGCTTGAAGAGGCGGAGATCTTCCTGGCCTATGGCCGTGACGCGCAGGCCGAGGACCTTCTGAAAGAAGCGCTCGAATCGCATCCTGCCCGCTTCGACATCCATGCCAAGCTGTTGGAAATCTATGCCAAACGCGGAGACAAGGTCGCGTTTGAGGCGCTTGCACGCGAGGTACAGCAGGGCACCGATGGCGAGGGCGAAATCTGGGGCCGCGTCGTGGCTCTCGGTTATTCGCTTGACCCCGAAAATTCGCGTTATGCGGATGGCAAGTCAGCAGCCGGGGCCGGGTCTGCCGGCGCAGTGGGCATGACATCGACAACCGATCGCCTTGATTTTGAAGTCGGCCTTGGAGAAGACTCCGATTCCGGCTCTGCCCCAGACTTTGATCCGTCGGCGGAATCAGAATTCGACAGCTCGCCCGTGGTGGATCCCGACGCAACCATCGATGGATCATTTGATATCGACAATGACCCGACTACGATTCAGATCAGATCAAATGCCGGTCTGACAGAGACCGACCTCGATCTGAGTTCAGACGCTGGCCTCACCGCTACCGACCTGGACCTGAGCGCCGAATTGCCGGACTTCGACAGCACCCGCGAAACGGATGCCCACGAGGCTACGATGGATATGAGCACGGATGTTGATGAGCCCGAAGAGCCAGCGTTAGGCGCCGGGGGCGAGGACGCCGGGCTGGAGTTCAATATGGAGGGCATCTCGCTGGGATCCAGCGGTGATGAGGACGACAAGACACAACCGGCTTCGTCATCATCGGATATGCCTGCGCTTGACCTGTCGGGTATCAGCCTCGATCTTGACGGAGCTTCCGAATCAGCCGACAAAGACGAAAAATGGTACGAAGTCCAGACCAAATTCGATCTTGCCAAGGCCTATCAGGAGATGGGCGACAAGGATGGTGCTCGGGAAATTCTCCAGGAAGTCGTTACAGAAGGTGACTCCGAACAAAAGGCCGCGGCCGAGTCTGTTCTTGCGTCGCTCGACTGACCGGGTTTTATTGCGCTCGCCGTTTTACCCTGGCGAGCGCTGAGTCAGCGGCAGCCGCTAACTTTCCCAAATGCGCGTAGCGCTCGGAATCGAATACGACGGCGCTGCTTTCTGCGGATGGCAAACGCAACCTGACGGTTGCGGTGTGCAGGATGCGCTGGAGCGTGCGCTGAGCGAGGTTGCTGCTCAAGAGGTCAAGACAGTATGTGCTGGCCGGACCGATGCATCCGTGCATGCCGTCTGCCAGATTGTTCACTTCGATACCGAAGCGGTGCGCCCGCTGAGTGCATGGGTCCGCGGGGTCAATGCCTTGATTCCCGGCTCTGTGGCCGTACTCTGGGCCCGCGAAGTGAGTGCCGAGTTTCATGCCCGTTTTAGCGCAATCGCCCGACGCTACCGGTATTTCCTCCTGAATCGAGCTCAGCGCCCTGGACTATTCGGGCAATATGTTGGCTGGTTCCATTCCCATCTGGACACGCAACTGATGCAGGCAGAGGCGCAGACGCTGGTTGGTGAACACGATTTCAGTGCGTTCCGTTCAGTGGATTGCCAGGCAAAGAGTCCCATCCGAACGGTTCATGATCTACTCGTTTTCCGCCGGGACGACTTGGTGTGTTTCGATATCACGGCGAATGCTTACTTGCAGCATATGGTTCGAAACATTGTCGGAGCGCTGGTCTATGTGGGAAGTGGCCGGCAACAGCCCAACTGGATTGCCGACATTCTGGAAGCGCGAGACCGTTCGCGGGCGGCTCCGACCTTCTCCCCGAATGGTCTATATTTGAACTCTGTCGAATACGCTGCTCATTGGGGATTGCCGGACCTTCCGCCTCACGCGCCCACAAGTGTCCTGCTGGCGACATCGGAATGAACTGACGACGGGATTGGAAATGGCTACACCGGTCAAGATTTGTGGTTTGACCCGCGTCGAGGACGCTCTGGATGCCGCGCGCCTCGGCGCTCAGGCCATTGGCGTCGTTTTGTATCCGAAAAGCCCTCGCTTCGTATCCAGCCAGCAAGCGCGCCTTATTGTGGAAGCATTGCCGCCCTTTGTTACACCGGTGGCGTTAATGGTTAACCCGTCCACGGAGGAAGTCGAAACCGCGATCAGGGAGGTTGGTCCGGCTCTGTTGCAGTTTCACGGCGATGAAACACCTGAATTCTGCCGCGGATTTTCACTCCCATATATCAAGGCCTTGCGGGTTCGGCCCGAAACGGATTTGCTACAATACGCCAGCGATTATGCTGCCGCCAAAGGCCTGCTGCTTGATGCATTTGTCGAGGGTGCCAGAGGTGGTACCGGCGCCACTTTCGACTGGAGTTTGATTCCGCCCGGGCTTCCCCTGCCGGTTATCCTGGCGGGTGGGCTCGATTCGTCAAACGTGACGGAGGCAATACGTCGTGTGCGCCCCTGGGCTGTTGACGTGAGTAGCGGCGTGGAGGTTGGCAAGGGTTTGAAAGATGCAGCCAGGATGGCTGCCTTCATTCGAGGAGTTAGAGATGCAGATGTATGAGGCCCTTCGAGCCTACAATCTTCCGGACGAGCACGGTCACTTCGGTGCCTATGGCGGCGTCTTTGTTGCGGAAACCCTGGTCCATGCGCTTGAGGAATTGCGGGAGAACTATGAAAGCTTGCGCGAGGATCCGCAGTTTCAGGCCGAGTTCGAATACGAACTGAAGCACTATGTCGGAAGACCCAGCCCGGTTTACTTCGCCAGGCGGCTGACAGAGAAAGCCGGTGGCGCGCAGATCTGGCTCAAGCGCGAAGATCTGAACCACACTGGTGCGCACAAGATCAACAACACGGTAGGGCAGGCGCTGCTGGCCCGCCACATGGGCAAGAAGCGTGTGATCGCCGAGACCGGTGCCGGGCAGCACGGCGTTGCATCGGCGACCGTGGCTGCGCGTTACGGGATGGAGTGCGTGGTCTATATGGGCTCAGAGGATGTCAAACGGCAGGCAAGCAACGTCTACCGGATGAAGTTGCTCGGCGCGACCGTTGTACCGGTAGAAAGCGGTTCGAAAACGCTCAAGGACGCGCTGAACGAGGCGATGCGCGACTGGGTGACCAACGTTGAGAGCACGTTCTACATTATTGGCACGGTAGCTGGCCCACATCCCTACCCGATGATGGTGCGTGATTTCAATTCAATCGTCGGGCGCGAATTGCGCACGCAAATGCCGGAGGAAACCGGTCGCCAGCCCGACGCAATCATTGCTTGTGTCGGCGGTGGATCAAATGCGATGGGCGCTTTCTACCCCTATATCGAAGACAAGGCAGTGCAGCTCATTGGCGTAGAGGCAGCGGGCTATGGGATCGAAACCGGCAAGCACGCTGCGCCGCTTTGCGCCGGCAAGCCAGGTGTGTTGCATGGTAATCGCACTTACCTGATGCAGGATCAAAACGGTCAGATTACGGAGACGCATTCAATTTCGGCCGGCCTCGATTATCCCGGCGTCGGTCCCGAGCACGCCTGGCTCAAGGACAGCGGACGTGCGGAATACGTGGCGGTAGATGACAAGGAGGCGTTGCAGGCGTTTCACACACTCACGCTTACAGAAGGCATTATGCCGGCGCTGGAATCGGCCCATGCGGTTGCCTATGCAATGAAACTTGCCCCCACGATGGCTAAAGATGCTGTATTGCTGGTGAACCTTTCCGGCCGGGGTGACAAGGATATGCACACGGTTGCCGAGGCTTCCGGAATTACGCTGTAACGTCGCTGACCCGACGTGGAGAATGGCTCCGGCCGACAGGACCCGGAGCAGCCTGATCCCGCGAAAACCGGGCGCTGGCCATGCAACTTTGAATAACCGCGTTAACAAAGCAACAGACCAATATGTCGCGAATCAGTGCAACTTTTGAAAAGCTGGGCTCGGTCAACAAGAAAGCGTTGATTCCGTTCGTTACCGCAGGTGATCCAAATGCCGAAATAACGCCTGCCATCATGCACGGGCTGGTTGAAGCTGGCGCCGACATCATTGAACTGGGGGTGCCTTTTTCAGACCCGATGGCGGATGGGCCGACCATCCAGCGGTCCAGTGAGCGCGCGCTCAAGCAGGGCGTGGGACTGCGTGACGTGTTTCAGATGGTTGCGCAGTTTCGTCAGACTGACCAGAGCACGCCGGTTGTGCTGATGGGCTACGCCAATCCGATCGAGGCGTTGGGTTACCAGTCTTTTGCGCAGCAAGCTCGCGAAGCCGGGGTGGATGGTGTGCTGGTAGTTGACTATCCTCCGGAAGAGAGTTCCGGGTTAACAGCCGAACTGAAGTCATGTGGTCTGGATTCGATATTTCTGCTCGCGCCAACGACGCTAGAGACGCGCATGGATGAAGTGGCGCGAACCGCTACAGGCTATGTCTATTACGTGTCACTCAAGGGCGTGACCGGAGCATCTCATCTTGATCTTTCCGAGGTGGCCAGAAAAGTCCCGCAGATCCGTGCACACGTGAAACTGCCGATCGGGGTTGGATTCGGCATCCGCGATGGCGAGACGGCGCGCGCCGTTGCCGATTTGTCGGATGCTGTTGTCATAGGCAGCCGCCTTGTTCAGGAAATTGAAGAGTCTGCCCCCGAGGACGTAGTCACGCGCGTGAGCGAGTTGATTCGCGGTATCCGCAAGGCAATGGACGCTGCATGACGAAGACGCTGTCAACACTGCCATGAGCTGGCTGCAAAAACTTCTTCCGCCGAAGATCAAGCGAGCGGCTTCGGGCAGCGCGAGAAAAGCGGTGCCGGAGGGGTTGTGGAGCAAGTGTTCACGCTGCGAAACGGTTCTCTACCGTGCCGAGCTTCTAAAGAATCTTAATGTGTGCCCGAAATGCGGAAACCACGATCGCATCGGGGCGCGTGAACGGCTGGATCTGATGCTGGATCCGGAAGGCCGGTATGAGATCGGTGCCGAGGTTGCGCCGCGGGACTTCCTGAAGTTTGTCGACAGCAAGCGTTATAAGGACCGTCTCGATCAGGCGCAGAAAGATACGGGTGAAGAGGACGCGCTGGTGGTGATGCAGGGGAGTGTCAAGGAAGTGCCACTCGTTTGCGCCGCTTTCGAGTTCCGGTTCCTCGGTGGTTCAATGGGTTCGGTAGTTGGCGAGCGCTTTGTCCGCGGCGTGCATACCTGCTGCGAAAACAATCTGCCATTCGTGTGTTTCTCGGCTAGTGGTGGTGCGCGCATGCAGGAAGGATTGACCTCGCTGATGCAAATGGCCAAGACGACGGCGGCACTCACCCGGTTGTCAGCCGCAAAACTGCCATTCGTTTCGGTTTTGACCGACCCGACAATGGGAGGTGTGTCCGCCAGCTTTGCACTAATTGGCGATGTCATTATTGCCGAGCCTGGTGCATTGATCGGCTTCGCCGGCCCACGCGTTATCGAGCAAACCGTGCGGCAGACTTTGCCGGAGGGGTTTCAGCGCGCCGAATTTCTGCTTGACCACGGCGCCGTAGACATGATCGTGGATCGGCGAAACATGCGCGACAAGCTGGCCAATCTGATCTCGTTGTTGATGCGGGTACAGCCGGGCTGAATTTTCCCGTTCGCGCCCGGACCGACCCCTTTCGGGCGTTCTGAGCGCCGTGCGAACCTTTCTGTAGCGCCAATCACATGTCCCGAACTCTTTCCGCCTGGCTTGACCGGCTTGAGCGCCTTCATCCGGTAGAAATCGAGATGGGTCTGGAACGGGTCGCTGCGGTGCGCGACCGCTTGAGTTTGAAACCGGATTTCCCCTGCGTTCTGGTGGGCGGAACCAACGGCAAGGGCTCTACCTGTGCCGTACTCGAATCAATCTATTGCCGGGCCGGCTATAGCGTCGGGCTGTATACCTCTCCGCATCTGATGAAGTACAACGAGCGCGTCAGAGTGAATGGCTGTGAAGTCGGTGACGAGGAACTTGTTGACGCCTTTGAGCGCGTCGACCAGGCGCGAGGTGAGATTTCGCTTACCTACTTTGAGTTCGGCACGCTGGCGGCTCAGGTCATTTTTTGCACCCGTGAGGTCGAACTGGCTGTACTTGAGGTCGGTTTGGGCGGGCGACTCGATGCTGTTAACGCGTTCGAGCCCGCGTGCTCGGTCGTTGTCAGTGTCGGTGTTGACCATATCGAATTTCTGGGCCCCGACCGGGAGGCGATTGGTCGGGAGAAAGCCGGCATTTTTCGTGGCGGTATTCCTGCGGTATGCGCCGACGAAGATCCGCCGGCTTCGCTAGTAGCCCATGCGCGCGCCGTGGGTGCGGATTTACATCTGATCGGCCGCGACTTCGGTCACGCAAACGCCGATACGGCCTGGCATTTCTGGAATCGCGCGGGGAGGAAGACCGGTTTGCCGTTCCCGGCGCTCAGGGGTTCTTGCCAGCTCGACAACGCGGCTGCTGCCCTGGAGTGCGTGTGGCTTCTGCAGTCGCGCCTTCCGGTTGACATGGGGTCGCTGCGCAATGGACTGATTCATGCCCACTGCCCCGGGCGATTTCAGGTGCTGCCAGGAAAGCCGCTCGTCATTCTTGACGTTGCGCACAACGCGGCAGCGGCACGTGCCCTGTCCAACAACATCCGGCAAATGCCGGGGTCGGGCCGTACGTTTGCCGTTTTTGCGGTACTGAAGGACAAACAGATAGGGGAGATCACATTGGCACTGTCTGGCCAGGTCGACCGATGGTTCGTATGTGACCTGCCCGTTGCCAGAGCGGCAACGGCGACGACGGTCAAAGACATTCTCCTGCAGCAGCAGGCAAAAGTACCGGTGGATGTGTTCGCAGATGTCGCGAGCGGTCTTGCCGCAGCGCGGGAGGCGGCACGGGAGGATGATAGAATCCTGCTCTTCGGATCGTTCTACACGGTAAGCCAAGCCTTGGAATCGAGTGACACATTGAATTCACAGGCCAGGTGCTGATCGGATCGGCATAAGTCATGGCGAAGGCAATCAGCAGCGAAGAACTTCAGCTTAGAAAGCGGGCCCGGCGGCGTCTTGTTGGCGCGATTGCCCTGGTATTGGCTGTTGTCGTTTTTCTGCCGATGATTCTCGACAACGAGCCCAAACCGATATCGGAGGATATTGCGATCAATATCCCGCCTCCCCCGGTCGCAACCGAACTGCCGACCGGGACGGAGGAGCCAGCCGTAGTCCCTGCCGAACCACTGCGATTCAGAGCGATTGACGAGCAGCCGGAGGCAGCGCAAGCGCCCGGGTCTGTTTCGAAACCGGAGACGAGTGCCGCTCCGAAACCGGCGCCAGTAGCGGCCAAACCGCCGGTTGAAAGCAAACCCAAAACCAAGCAGGCCACCAGGTCGTCGTCCAGGCAGGAATACGTTGTCCAGTTGGGCGCATTTTCCGATGCCGGCAACGCAGACCGGTTGGCGAAAAAGGTTCGCGAAAACCGCTTCGATGCGTATACGGAGACGGTGACGACCACGGGTGGCAAGCGCACGCGAGTACGCGTTGGCCCTTATCCTACCCGCGCAGAGGCTCTTGAGGCGCGCGATCGGCTCAAAGCGCGTAAGCTGACATACGGGGAACCCGACATCGTCAGGTCGGGCGAGTGATGGTGGTGCAACAGGTGCACTCCGGTAACGCGTTCCGGTTGCGCTAGGGCCTCTCCCGAAATGACCGTCTTCGATTACGTGTTCCTGCTGATTCTGGTTGTGTCGATGTTCATCAGCGTGGTTCGGGGTCTGGTTCGTGAAGTATTGTCACTGCTTTCGTGGGTTGGCGCTTTCGTTGTCGCCAAATATGGCGCACCGGTTGTAGCGGTGTGGTTATCCGATTTCATATCACACCCCAAGATTCGCATCGGGTTCAGCTTTGTTCTGGTAATGGTTGCGAGCGTAATGCTCTTCAGTTTGTTATCACTCCAGGTGGCCAAACTCGTCAAGATGACCGGGCTGAAAGGTACGGACCGTGCGCTTGGCGCGTTTTTCGGTCTGGCCCGGGGAGTGCTTGTAGCTGTCGTGCTGGTACTTGTTGCGAGTCTTACGCCGCTGCCACGGGAAGCCTATTGGCGAGAGGCTTTTTTCAGGTACCCGCTCGAAACGATGGCGTCATGGATGCAGCCAAGGCTGCCGTCCGCCGTTCAGGAGCAGATGAGTCCGTGATGCGAATAATTCTTGTGCAGCCTCTGAAGTCCGTTAATCACTAGCGGACCGGCCTGGAGAAACAAACATGTGTGGACTTCTTGGTGCGGTAACCAAATCGCCGGTGAATCAGATGCTCTACGACGGTTTGCAGGTTCTGCAGCACCGCGGCCAGGATGCCGCCGGCATTGTCACCGCCGATGGCGACAACTTCCAGATGCACAAGGGTGGCGGCCTGGTTCGCGACGTGTTTCGCACCCGCAATATGCGCTACTTGTCAGGCGACGCCGGCATTGCGCACTGCCGCTATCCTACGGCTGGCTCGGCGAGTTCTTTTGCCGAGGCGCAGCCCATGTATGTCAACTCACCGTTTGGAGTCGTACTTGGCCATAACGGTAACCTGACTAACGCAGAGCAGCTCAAGGAAGAGTTGTTTCGTCAGGACCTTCGCCATGTCAACACCAATTCTGATTCGGAGATCCTGCTCAACGTTCTGGCTCACGAGCTGCAGGAGGCTTGCTCCGATTACAAACTGGATGCGGAGGCGATTTTCAAGGCGGTCGCTGGCGTTCACAGGCGCGTAAAAGGCGCATATGCGGTGGTTGCAATGATCGCTGGCTATGGCTTGCTTGCTTTTCGTGACCCGTATGGGATAAGGCCACTGGTTTTTGGCATGGCAAGGACCGAGCAGGGCCCGGAGTACCTGGTGGCCTCGGAGAGTGTGGCCATTGATGCGCTGGGTTTCGAACTGGTCCGGGACGTGGCACCGGGTGAGGCTGTATTCATCGATTTCAACGGCAGTTTTCGCAGCCGGCAGTGTGCAACCCGGACGGTTTACCGTCCGTGCATTTTTGAGTATGTGTATCTTGCGCGCCCTGATTCGGTGATCGACGGCATATCGGTTTATGAGACGAGACTGCGCATGGGCGCCAGTCTTGCGGAAAAGATGAAGCGCGAGCACGCGGATCTCGAAATCGATGTGGTGGTGCCGATACCTGATTCCAGCCGCCCGTCGGCAATGGAGCTTTCCGAAGGCCTGGGCGTGGCCTATCGAGAAGGATTTATCAAGAATCGCTATATCGGCAGAACCTTCATCATGCCGGGACAAGAGGTTCGGCAGAAATCGGTCCGGCAAAAACTCAACGCGATCGGAATGGAGTTCAAGGGCAAGAGTGTCCTGTTGGTTGACGATTCGATCGTACGTGGAACGACCAGCCGCGAGATCGTGCAAATGGCGCGCGACGCCGGGGCGCGCAAGGTGTACTTTGCCTCGGCCGCTCCCCCGGTGCGTTACCCGAACGTCTACGGTATCGATATGCCCACGTCGAGTGAGTTGATTGCGTATGGCAGGAGTGATGCGGAAATCGCCCGTGAGATCGGCGCGGACCGGCTTATTTATCAGGACCTGGACGCGCTTGTCGAAGATTGCCGTTCGGTGAATCCGGCGATAGAGCAGTTCGAGGCTTCCTGTTTCAGTGGCGAATACGTAACGGGTGACATCACGCCGGAGTATCTGGCCAGTATCGAGGCACTTCGTAATGATAGAGAGCTCGCCCGTCGCGAGGAAAACGCGGCGCAGCTCGATCTGAACCTTGCCACGAGCGACTGACTTTTGGTGTCGTATTGACAATGTGGCCGACAACTCGTAACTTGCATTATTGCGCCGATTTGATGAACAGCTTGCGGGCGCGTAATAAATACTGCTAAAGCGCGTCGCAAGACGAACCCGCTTAGCGCCAGCAAGCGGGTTTTTTTGTGCCCGGCCGGCCCCAGGGCGGCCGGATTGTGATGCCTGTTGTGGGAGATCAATGGCGGGATGCACGCCGTTCGATGGAGAAGAACGAAATGATTGGTAACGAATACGATTTTGAAACCCAGGCAGTGCGCGCGGGGACGGCACGCAGCCAGTTCAACGAGCATTCGGAAGCGATGTATCTGACGTCGAGTTTCGTGTTCGACAGTGCCGCAGAGGCTGCGCGTCGATTCAGTGGCGAAGAAGAAGGGATGGTTTATTCGCGATATACCAATCCGACGGTGCAGATGCTGGAGACACGGCTTGCTGCCCTGGAAGGCGCAGAGTTTTGCGTCTCGACATCCTCGGGGATGTCGGCGATTCTCGGTTTGGTGATGAGTTTGATGAGTGCCGGTGACCATGTCGTTGCTTCAAGAAGTCTGTTCGGTGCGACCGTTCAGTTGTTCAATAATTTACTGAGACGGTTTGGCATTGAAACGACGTTCGTCGAGCCGGCGCGGATGGATCGGTGGCAGGCCGCAGTGCGGCCAAATACGCGCCTGTTTTTCGTCGAGACACCATCGAACCCCTTGACCGAGATTATCGATATCGGCGCGCTGTCTGAAGTTGCCCGCAAATCGGGAGCGCTCCTCGCAGTCGACAATTGTTTCTGCACGCCCGCTTTGCAACGGCCCATTGAGCAAGGTGCCGACCTGGTGGTGCATTCCGCCACGAAATATCTTGACGGTCAGGGACGTGTTCTGGGCGGAGCGGTATTGGGAAAAAGAGAGGTCATTCAGGCCCCCATGACTGGTTTTCTGCGCAGCGCTGGCCCGGCGCTTTCCCCGTTCAATGCATGGGTGATCTTGAAGGGTCTGGAAACACTCCGCTTGAGAATGCTGGCGCACTCCCAGAGTGCGCAGCAACTCGCACTCTGGCTGGAGCAGCATCCGCGCGTAGCGCGGGTTTTCTATCCCGGGCTTGCGTCACATCCGCAGCATGACCTCGCGATGCGTCAACAATCCGCAGGTGGTGGCGTCGTTTCTTTCGAGATCAAGGGAGGGCGAAAAGAGGCGTGGAAGGTGATTGATTCAACGAAGATGATTTCCATCACCGCCAACCTGGGTGATGCAAAAAGCACCATCACGCATCCGGCGAGCACGACGCATGGGAAACTGTCCGCGGAAGTTCGAAGTGCAGCCGGTATCAACGAAGGCTTGCTGCGGCTTGCCGTCGGCCTTGAAGCAAGCGCCGATATCAAGTCCGATCTGGACCGTGGTTTGTCGCAGATCTAGTGGCGACGATCCGCGGCCCTGAACTGCGGTTGAAGTGCAACCGGTTCCATCAAGCAAGCTCGACACTGCGACAGCCGGTGCCGGAGCATTCAAGATAGGAGCCTTTTTCATACCAGTCCGCAAGCACAATTCGCTCGCATTGATGCGAGTCGACAACGTGCTGGTGGACTGCCGGCCTGTGGGTATGGCCATGAATCAGGCGAGGATACGCGTGCTCGCGAAGCACCGCTTCGACGGCGCTGTCTGACACATCCATGATGGTCATTGACTTGACCTTCTTGGCCTGCTCGCTTTCGGCGCGCACCGTCTGGGCAAGCTCTATGCGCTCGGCGACCGGCTTGGCGAGAAAATCCGCTTGCCAGCGAGGGTTTCTGACTACTTCGCGAAATTTCAGGTATTCAACATCGTCGGTGCAGAGCGTGTCGCCGTGCATCAACAAGGTTGGCACACCGTACAACGTTAACTCGTACGGATCCGGCAGCAATTGCAGGCCTGCGTCCCTGGCGAATCGTTTGCCGATCAGAAAGTCACGGTTGCCATGCAGGTAGAACACCTTGGTGCCGCGCGTTCCGAGCGTGTGCAGCGCTGCTGCCACCTGTGCCGGCATAGGCGCATCCAGAGTTTCGTCGCCGATCCAGTACTCAAACAGGTCGCCCAGGATGAAAAGCTGCTCCGCCCCTGGCGCCGAATCATTGAGAAATCTGAGCAGCGTTTCAGTGATTCCGGGACGTTCATCTGCGAGATGAAGGTCCGATATAAAGAAACTGGTCGTCACGGCTAATGAGCACCGCCAGCCAGGACTTCAGATGCGTTTGGCGCTTGTGATAACGACATCTTCCAGCGGGACATCACCATGAAAACCTTTTGAACCGGTTTCCATGCCCTTGATCTGGTCTACTACGTCACGGCCTTCGACGACTTTGCCAAAAACGCAATAACCGAATCCCTCCGGGTTGGGGGTGGAGAAGTTCAAGAAATCGTTCTGTCCGACATTGATGAAGAACTGCGCAGTGGCAGAGTCGACATCAGCTGTGCGCGCCATCGCGACGGTGTAGGCGTCGTTCTTGAGACCGTTGTCCGCCTCATTGGGAATTGGATCGCGGGTAGGCTTTTGCTTCATGCCGGGTTCGAATCCGCCGCCCTGAATCATGAAGCCGTCGATCACTCTGTGAAAAACGGTTCCATCGTAGAAACCGTTATCGACGTAGGCCAGAAAATTTTCTACCGTTCCAGGTGCTTTCGTGTCTTCGAGCTCAATGACGATGTCGCCGCTCGACGTGGTTAATTTGACCTGCGTGCTCATTCCGAGTCTCCGATTAACGTTGCCTGCTCAATGATAACCGCGTCGAGTGGCACGTCTTTGGGAAACGGTCCGGCGTTGCCGGTTGGCGCAGTTCCGATCCTGTTCACTACATCCATTCCATTGACAACTTTTCCGAACACGGTGTACCCGTATCCACGGCCTGTCGGGGAGCGGTAATCGAGAAACGCATTGTCTGCGACATTGATGAAGAACTGAGACGTTGCCGAGTGGGGATGGTTGGTACGCGCCATGGCGATGGTCCCGATTTCGTTCTTCAGCCCATTGTCTGCTTCATTCCCGATCGGGTTGCCAGTCTCCTTTTGTTCGTAGTCTTGCGAGTAACCGCCGCCCTGGATCATGAATCCGGCAATGACCCTGTGGAAGATGGTGCCATCATAGAATTTATCGTTAACGTAACCGAGAAAATTGTCTACCGTTTCGGGTGCTTGGTCCGGATACAGTTCGATGACGATAACGCCTTTGTTTGTCTTGAGTTCGACTTGCGGGTTCGCAGCGTGGACTGTGACGCAGAACATCATTGCCCACAACGCAATAAAGAGTTGTTTCATTCCAGCCTCTTACGGAAATTGAATGGTGAAATCGGATGCGCGGAGCTGTGCCCCGCAGCGTGTAACTCAGGCAGTGCCTTCGTAAAGAATCTTCCAGCGATTATTCTCGTTAATCCAGTACTGACGCTTAAGCATGATGTTATCAAGATTATTGCTGGCGTACTTTTGCTGGAAGCTCACGACTGCAAGGGAAGTATCTCCCGGGTAGAGAACGATGGACAGGTCAGAGATGCCGACCTTGATCCATGTTTTGGCTGCATTCACCCGCTGTTTTCTGGTTGACCATTGTTTCAGGCTGGTGCCGTTGGCAGAAAAACGCTCGGAATAGTGTGTCAGATAAGCCTCTGTTTCGCGGCTCTCCCAGTCGCGGCGCCATTGCTCGACCTGGCTGGTCAGCTCCTGGCGGGTTTTGTGGATGTCCTCCGGCCGGCTCCATTCGATTGAGTCGGCAATGATGACAGGCGTCGACCCGGGGTTCACGTACTGATCAAGCTCAGCCATGTCTTCGTTCGCGAGGACAACACAGCCATCGCTGGCACGCGGCGGCCGGCTGTAGGTGTCAAATGGCGTTCCATGCACCCAGATGCCGTAACCGTCGCGTCCTCGCAGACGATCCCATTCATTCGGGTAGTTGATCGGAAAGGCGCCAACTCCGTAGAAATCGGTCAGCTTTTCCGGCGTCAGCTTGCTGGTGATGTGATACACGCCGAGTGGCGTGCGCTTGTCACCTTCGCGCAGTTTGTCAGTGCCGTTCTTGCCGACCGACATGTAGTAGTCGGCCACGTATCGCAGTCCGTCGGCGCGGTTCTCGAATACAAACAGTGTTGACTTGGATGAGTCGAGCACGAGGGCATATTTTTGCGAGGCAGGAAGCTCCACGACATACTTGGGTGCCAGATCTGCTTGCGGTTGAATGGCGTAACGGGTGAGGCGTGCCCGCGCCTCCGCTCGCAGGTCGGTTGCCATATTCTTGCTGGACGCCCCGGCGCCAAGCGTGTCAATTGGCTGGCTGCGCGCCAGTAGCAGATCGCCCTTGACGAGTTGAGCAAGGCGAAAATTCGGACTCACCGAAAGCAGTGATTCGATTTGCTCGAGGGCGGAGCCGATGCGATTCTCACTGACTTCGATGAGCGCCTTGACCAGCATTTCTTCTGGCACCGAGAACTGCCGCTGGATGGTCTCGCGGCTAGGCAGGAAGTTAATCGCCCAGACATATGATGATGCCGCCAGTAGCATCGCGACCACCGCTTGCAGCAGGTGCTGGCGCGAACCAGCCTGGGTGTCGGCGAATCGTGAGCCGTTGTTCACTTTCATCAGTTCTCGAATTGCTCCCTGACGATGAGCCAGCGGCCAGCCGATCGGGTCAGGGTCAGTGTCTTGTAGCCGGTCGAATCAATAGTGTCGGACTGATAGCGCTGCTGAAAGCGGACTTTTGCGCTGCTTTCCCCGGAAAACGATACCTTCGGGTCATTAATGGAAACATTTATGGACTTCGGCCGTGTCAGGCGGGTCCGGCGCTGATTTTCCCAGTTGCTGCGGCTTTGCGCGCCGGGGGGGTTGAAACCGGGTGCGTAGTGGGAAAGATAGGCATCGACATCCTGGTTTGACCAGGCTTCGGCCCAGTTGCCCACGGCGGCAATCACGGCGGTTCGTTGGCTGACTTCCGGTTTTGTTTCCGATGGAGCAGCCGGTTTGGCGGGCGCGGCGGCAACCGCCGGTGTGGGTGAAGGCGATGTTGCAGGGGGTGGTGTTGTTGCGGGTGGAGGTGTTGTTGCAGCGGGCGGTGCCGTGTTTGATACGGCCGCAGTCTGAACGCCTTCCAGCGGAGCCGAGCCAGTGAACAATTCCCTGATCAGGGACAGTTTTGTTTGCGCCGTCTGATTTCGGCTGTCCAGGCTGAGCGCCTTGTCATATGCCTGGCTGGCCATCTTGGCATAGACGTCGCCGAGGTTCTCATGGGCGACCGCGTAACTGGGGTGTGTGCGGATGGCCATTTCAAGAGACTCCCGCGCCTGTTCGTATTTGCCTGCAGCAGCGTACAAAACAGCAAGATTGTTGTACGGTTCGGGCAATTCCGGGTAATCACGCGTAAGTGATGTGAAGACGTCGATGGCCTCTTTCGTGTTGCCTTGCTCGGTCAGAATTAGGCCTTTGAGGAAACGCGAGCGGGCGTCATTCTTGTCGGCGGCAATGGCGGCATCAGCTTTTTTCAGCGCGGCCGAGGTCTTGCCTTGCTTGAGTAGGCGCACCGCATCGTCGTAATCATCGGCCAGAGCCGGTGAACACATGACGAGTAGCAGCACCATAACTGCGCCGAAAGGCGAACGACGGGTTCGGGTCATCTGTTATACTTCGCGCGAAATAAAGCCGCTAGGTTATTGTAAATAATGATAGATTCTACCAATAACATTGTCGTGGCGACAATTTTAATTGATGGGCATTCAAGCCCTTCGTGGTCGTTCTAACCGGAATGCTGAAAGCCGGAGCATATATCGAGCCGCGGCCCGTTTACCTGAGTACCAAGTCATGCTAACCATTTACAACTCCCTGACCCGCAGCAAGCAGCCGTTCACTCCAATAACGCCTGGCGAGGTAGGAATGTACGTGTGCGGCATGACGGTATACGACTACTGTCATCTGGGCCACGCACGCGTTCTGGTCGTGTTTGACGTCGTCCGCCGCTGGCTGGAAAGCCGTGGCTACAAAGTGAAGTATGTACGAAATATCACGGACATTGACGACAAAATCATCAAGCGTGCGCAAGAGAGAGGTGAATCGGTAGAGCAATTGACCGGCCGTTTCATTGCTGCCATGGACGAAGATGCGAAAGCGCTGGGTGTGGGCAAACCCGATCACGAGCCGCGCGCCACGGCGAACATACCGCAGATGCTGAGCCTGATCGGAACTCTGGTCGACAAGGGGCTTGCTTATCGCGCTGACAATGGTGATGTGTATTACTCGGTGCGCAAGTTCGACGGCTACGGAAAATTATCCGGGAAATCACTCGAGCAACTGCGCGCCGGGGAGCGCGTCGATGTGGATCGTAACAAACAGGACGCGCTGGATTTTGTACTCTGGAAGGCGGCCAAGCCGGGCGAGCCCGCCTGGGATTCGCCGTGGGGAAAGGGACGCCCGGGTTGGCACATCGAATGTTCGGCGATGAGTGAGCGCTTCCTGAGTGCACATTTCGATATTCATGGTGGCGGTCAGGATCTCCAGTTTCCCCATCACGAGAACGAGATTGCCCAGTCCGAGGGCGTCCATGGTCACGCCTTTGTCAATTACTGGATGCACAACGGATTTGTTCGCGTTGACAGCGAGAAGATGTCCAAATCGCTGGGTAATTTCTTCACTGTGCGCGAGATTCTCGCGAAATACGATCCGGAAGTGGTGCGTTTCTTTATCGTACGCGCGCACTATCGTAGCCCGCTGAACTATTCAGATCAGCACCTGGACGATGCGCGTCAGGGTCTGACTCGCTTGTATACCGCGCTCAGGGGCATAGAGATTGGCGAAGACGACGCTATCGACTGGCAAGAGCCGTACGCAAAGCGTTTTTCCGAGGCCATGGATGATGATTTCAATACCCCGGAGGCACTTTCGGTGTTGTTTGAGCTCGCCAACGAAGTCAATCGGTCACGTTCTGTCGGACACGCTCGCCTGCTCCGGGGGCTCGCCGCCGTGGTTGGTTTACTCGGCCGCGATCCCGGTGCGTTCCTTCAGTCGGGGGATGACGCAGGTGTGTCTGCAGACGAAATCGAAAAAAATATTGAGGCACGCAATGCGGCCCGCAAGGGGCGCGATTTTGGCGAAGCTGATCGCATCCGTGATGCCTTGCTCGCGCAAGGGGTGACGCTGGAAGATGGTCCCGGCGGCACGACCTGGCGACGCACCTGATGTGCTCCGCCCGGTACCAACGGATTGGTGCCAACCTGACAGGCGCTATTCGCGCTTGACGACTTTCCGGTTGTTTCAGCTGTC